>Ga0197143_1000143_pt1 | contig 81647 bp, 87 predicted proteins | sample GBS70_MetaG_FD_148603 | JGI IMG/M metagenome (GOLD analysis project Ga0197143, IMG submission 148603) | Sediment microbial communities from Great Boiling Springs, Gerlach, Nevada, United States - GBS 70_MetaG | ecosystem: Environmental > Aquatic > Thermal springs > Hot (42-90C) > Sediment...
TGCCGGGGACCGTCGCGACGCGGCTCCAGGACCGTCGCGACGCGGAGGGGAGGCTTCCCGACGTCCTGGCCGTCCCTCCGGGGGAGGAGCCGCCTCGGGAGGGGGTGGCAATTCCGCCTCCTGACCGGGGTTCCTACCTCGGTCCGGCCCTGGGGAGCCAGCGGGAGCGAGGGTTTCCCTGGTGGAGCGCCGCCGTCCCCCTTCTCCTGCGGCCGGGGGAGGGCTTTTTCCCTCCCGGCCGGTGGGAGGATCTGGCCCTTTGGCCGGAAGGCTCCTTTGTCCTCACCGATCCTCCTCCTCTGGAGACCGACTGGTCAGACTTCCTCCCCCAACTTGAGAGGGTCCGGGCCACGGGAGTCCTCTCCTGGTCCGGGGGGCCGGTGAGGGAGGAGACGGTGGCCGAACTCCTCTCCGGGGGCCGGGTGCTCATGCTGGGTACCTCCTCTCCCTTCCTCGTCTGGAGGCTCAGCCTCTCCGGCCAGCTCCAGCCTATCCCCTGGCCCGGACAGGGCCTTCCCCTCCTCTCCTCCCGGTTGCACGTCTTCTCTCACGGAGACAGGGAGCGGCTGAAAATGGCCCTGGAGCTGGGCCGCTTCCTCTCCTCCCAGCCTCCCCCCTGGGTTCTGCCCGGATCCGCCTTTCTCCCCGCTCACCTCGACGCCTGGCGGAACTGGGCCCGGGCCAGCCTCGACTCTCCTTTCGGCCGGGCCTTCCTTGCCACCTTCCCCCACTGGAAACCGGGGAGAGCCGATCTCGCCCGGCGGGCAGAGCCCTGGTTGGGCGCCTTTTTCAGCGGTAAAATAAGCGCCGGGGAGGCGGCCCGAAAGATCACCGGACCGCCCCCGGAGATCCCCTTCTGGAGACGCTTCCTACCCTTCTGAGCTCGGGCTATCCTGAAGAAGAAAAGAAGGAGGTAATGGCCTTGGGACTTCCTCTGGCTTATCGCATCATCGCCGATCACCTGGTGGAGGGGCGGATGGAACCGGGCGAGGAGGTGGGGATCAGGATAGACCAGACCCTCACCCAGGACGCCACCGGCACCATGGCCTATCTCCAGTTCGAGGCCCTGGGCAGGGACCGGGTAGCCACCGAGCTCTCGGTGAGCTATGTGGACCACAACATGCTGCAGACCGGACCGGAAAATGCCGACGACCACCGCTACCTCCAAACGGTGGCCGCCCGCTACGGGATCATTTTTTCCCGCCCCGGGAACGGCATCTGCCACCAGGTGCATCTGGAGCGTTTCGCCCGCCCGGGAAAAACCCTCCTTGGCTCCGACAGCCACACCCCTACCGCTGGCGGGGTGGGGATGCTGGCCATAGGGGCGGGGGGGCTGGACGTGGCCGTGGCTATGGCCGGGGAGCCTTTCTATTTCCGCCTTCCCCGGGTGACCGGAGTCCGGCTGCGGGGCCGCCTCGATCCCTGGGTCTCGGCCAAAGACGTGATCCTGGAGATCCTGAGGAGACTCACCGTGCGGGGCGGGGTAGGGAAAATATTAGAATACGGAGGCGACATCTCCTCCCTGAGCGTCCCCGAGAGGGCCACCATCACCAACATGGGGGCCGAACTCGGGGCTACCACTTCTCTTTTTCCCAGCGATGAGGTGACGAGAGAATACCTCCGTCTCCAGGGGCGAGAAGAAGAGTGGGTTCCCCTGGACCCGGATCCCGACGCCTCCTACCACGAGGAGCTGGAGCTGGACCTCTCCGCTCTCGAGCCCTTGATCGCTCTTCCCCATTCCCCCGACCGGGTGGTGCCGGTAAGGGAAGTGGAGGGTACCCCGGTGGATCAGGTGATCATCGGCAGTTGCACCAACTCCTCCTATCACGACCTTATGGTGGCGGCGAAAGTGCTCCGGGGAAGGAGGGTGCATCCCCGGGTATCCCTGGCCATAGCCCCCGGTTCCCGCCAGGTGCTGGAGGCGCTGGCTCAAAACGGGGCGCTGGCCGACCTTTTGCGGGCCGGGGCGAGAATCCTCGAGTCGGCCTGCGGCCCGTGCATCGGGATGGGACAGGCCCCCCCGAGCGGCGGGGTTTCCCTGCGCACCTTCAACCGGAACTTTGAGGGGAGAAGCGGCACCCCGGACGCCCGGGTCTATCTCTCCAGCCCTGAGGTGGCCGTGGCCTCGGCTTTGGAGGGAGCGATCATCGATCCCCGCAGGCTGGGCGATTTCCCGGAGGTGTCCTTTCCGGAATCCCTCCCCGTGGACTGGAACGGATTCATCTTCCCTCCCCCCCGGGGGGAGGAGGTGGAGGTGGTGCGGGGGCCAAACATAAAACCCCTGCCCCTGCGGGGGCCTCTGCCGGACGAGGTGGAGGGGGAGATCCTCTTGAAGGTGGGGGACAACATCACCACCGACCACATCCTGCCGGGCGGGGCCCAGGTGCTGCCCCTCCGCTCCAACATCCCGGCCATCTCCCGCTATGTGTTCAGCCGGATAGACCCCTCCTTCGCCGAGCGGGCCCGGGAAAAGGGCGGGGGGTTCGTGGTGGGAGGAGAGAACTACGGTCAGGGCTCCAGCCGGGAGCACGCCGCCCTGGCCCCCATGTATCTCGGACTCAAGGCCGTCTTCGCTCTCTCCTTCGCCCGCATCCACCGGTCAAACCTCATAAACTTCGGCATCCTCCCTCTTCTGCTTTCGGGCCGGGAGGAGTACGAACGGCTCCAACCGGGCGACCGGTTGGCCATCCGGGGGATCCGCCGCTTTCTCGAAACGGGGGAGGGACTTTCCATCCAGAACCTCACCCGGGGTGAGGGGGTCAGGGTCAGCCTTCCTCTCACCGGGCGGGAGAGGGAGATTCTTTTGGCGGGGGGACTTCTCAACCTGGTGAGGGAGAAAAGGAAGACTTGACCCGGGTGGGGTTGGTTCCCAACCTGGAAAAGGAGCGGGCCTGCCGGCTGGTCCGGGAGGCAGCGGACTGGCTCAGGGAGAAGGGCTACCGGCCCGTCTATCCCCCGGAGGTGGACCGGGCGCTCTTCGGCGGGGAAGGCCCCGGGGAGGTGCTACCCCTCAACGAGTGGGGAGAGGGCTTTTTCTGCGCCCTGGTGATGGGAGGGGATGGCACGCTCCTGAAGGCTGCCCGGGCGCTGGCGGGGAAGGACATCCCCCTCCTCGGGGTGAACCTGGGCCGGCTGGGGTTTCTCACCGAGGTGGAGGCCGACCAGCTCTTTTACCTATTGCCCCGCTTCCTGGCCGGGGATTACGTTAAAGACCGGAGGCTGATGCTGGAGGCCAGGGTGATCCGGGAAGGGAGGGAGAGGGTGCGCTTTCGGGCCCTGAATGACGTGGTGGTGGGGGTGGGGCCCTTTGCCCGGCTGGCCCTCTTCTCCGTCCAGGTGAGCGGGAGCCACCTGGGCACCTACCCGGCAGATGGGGTGATCGTCTCCACCCCTACCGGATCCACCGCTTATTCCCTGGCCGCCGGGGGACCCATAGTGGACCCCCAGCTCGGTGTCTTCGTCATCACTCCCATCTCTCCTCACACCTTCTATGCCCGGCCCACGGTCATCTCCAAGGAGGAGGTGGTCTCCCTACGGGTGGAAAGGACAGACGAAGCCGTGGTGACGGTGGACGGACAGGAGAAGGAGGACCTCTTCCGGGAGGACCGGGTGGAGGTGCGGGTGGCCCCGGAGAGTGCCTGCCTCATGCGGCGACCGGGGTGGGACTTCTACCAGGTGCTCCGGGAAAAAATGAGCGAAGGCTACCGGGGAGACTGACGGTGAAGGCCCGCCGCCACATGCGCATCCTGGAGATCATCCGCCAGGAGCCCATCGGGACCCAGGAAGAGCTGGCGGAGAAGCTTAAAAAAGAAGGGATAGTGGTCACCCAGGCCACCATCTCCCGGGACATAAAGGAACTGAAGCTGGCCAAGGTCTCCCTGGGGGACGGCCGCTACCGCTACCTGCCCCCGAGTGAAGCCTCGGGATCGGCCCACCGGGAGAGACTCCTGCGCATCCTGCGGGAATGCGTGCTTTCCTGGAATTTCAGCGAGAATCTGGTAGTGATTGAGACCGTGCCGGCCACGGCCCAGGGAGTGGCCGAGGCGCTGGATCTTCTGCGCTTCGAGGAGGTCATCGGGACTCTGGCCGGCGAGCGAACTGTATTCGCGGTCATCAAGCCCAAAGAAGCGGTGGAGCGCTTCCTTTCCTCGCTGAAGGAACTGATCGGTTAGCAGACGCAGGCCTTCCGCTCCTTTGCCTCTTTTCCGCCGCCTTCAGAGCATAGCTCCCCATCCCGACGGAGAGTTTAGCCGTCGAAGGGAGTGGGAGCTTGAAATCTCGCGCCAGGGGCGCCTTGATCATCCTTTTTCTCGTCTTTTTCCTGGCTCATCCGGTGGTGAGAGCCGTTCTCTCCTTCCCGGAAAACGTATCTCTCCTCTTGGGCCAGAGCCGGCCCATTTTGAGCTCACCGCTTCCGGAATTTCTTCATCTCCAGACCGACATCCCGGAGGTAAAGCTCCGGGGCGGGGTGCTGGAAGCCGGGCACTCGGGGAGCTACCGGCTGGAGCTGGTCCTATTCCGGCGCTTCGCCATTCGCCGGGCTACCGTAGATGTGCTTCCTCCTCTGAAGGTCTACCCCGGAGGCCAGTCCATAGGGGTGAGACTCCGGCACCAAGGAGTTCTCGTGGTGGAGGAAGAGCCGGTATGGGCTTACAGAGGGCCGACCTACCCGGCCCGCCAGGCGGGGTTGCGCTCGGGAGACGTGATTCTCTCCGTGGACGGCGAGAGGGTGGAGGGGAAGGAGGAACTGGCCTCCCGGGTGGAGGAGGGAAGACCCCTCGAACTCGAGGTCTTCCGCCGGGGGACGATATCCCAGATCCGGGTCACCCCGGTTTATGACCTGCGCCGCCGCCGCTACCTCCTGGGCCTCTGGGTGCGGGACGCAGCCCAGGGACTGGGAACGCTCAGCTTCTATATACCCTCTTTGAAGGCTTTCGCCGCTCTGGGGCACGAGGTCACGGACGATCTGGGAAGGCCCTTCCCCCTGGCCGGGGGGGTGATCGTCCCCGCCCCGGTGACCGCCGTCCGGCCCGGCCGCCCGGGGTCACCCGGAGAGAAGCTGGGGTTATTCCAGGACGAAGTCCTGGGGATTATCTCCTCCAACTCTTCCCTGGGTCTGACCGGACGCCTGGAAAGGATTCCGTCACCGGATTACCCACCGCTTCCTCTGGCTCTCCCCGAGGAGATCACTCCCGGTCCGGCCACCCTCATCACCGTCATCGCCGGGGAGCAAAAGGAGGCCTATGACGTGGTGGTGGAGAAGGTCTTTCCCCGGGCCCGGCCGGGGGAAAAAGCTTTCGTGATCCGGGTCTCCGATCCCCGGCTTTTATCCGCTGCCGGGGGAATAGTGCAGGGGATGAGCGGTAGCCCCATCATCCAGAAAGGCAAACTGGCCGGGGTACTGACCCACGTCTTCCTCCAGGACCCCTCTCGGGGATACGGCATCCCCGCCTTCTGGCTCTACCGGGAGCTTGTCGAAACGGTAGGTCCGTAGCGGGAGTGGGCAAGAAAGGTATTCGGTGGCCGAAAAAAGGCGAAATTTGCGGCAAATGCTGGGAAGGATTCCTCCCCCGGGGATCGAAAAAATTATGGGTAGCGGTAAGGTTTGCCGCCGCAAGCCCAACGCGGCGGGATGGAGCGGAAGAGAAATAAAAAAAGGGAGGGGGGAGCGGCAAGCATGTCGCTCGCGGTCGCGGATAGGGCTACGGTGAAAGTAGTGATCGCTGACGATAACCGGGACCTCTGCCAGGTTTTATCGCGTTTCCTGGAAAAGCAGGAGGGGATAGAGGTCCAAGGGGTGGTCCATTCGGGAGAGGATGTTCTGGAAAAACTTTTCGGAGAAGGGGAGCTACCGGAGATCCTGATCCTTGATCTCATCATGCCCCGGCTTGACGGCATAGCGGTTCTTGAAAAGATGGCTCTTCTCGGGGAGTCGCGCCCCCGGGTCATCGTGCTTTCCGCCCTGGGGCAGGAGAGCATCGTCCGCCGGGCTCTGGAGCTGGGGGCGGATTATTACATGGTCAAGCCTTTTAATCTGGACGTGCTTTTGCGCCGCATAAGGGAGCTGGTAGAGAAAAGGCCGGCGGATGGGCGCAAAGCTCTGGCCACCACGAACCTGGAGGCCCGGGTGACGGAGATCATGCACGAGTTGGGGATCCCCGCCCATATCCGGGGCTACCTCTACCTGCGAGAAGCCATAGTTCTTTCCGTGAGCCAGGTGGAGTACCTGGGGGCGGTGACCAAGGAGCTTTATCCCACCATCGCTCGCAGATACGGGACGCTGCCCGGCCGGGTGGAAAGGGCCATCCGCCACGCCATCGAGGTGGCCTTCTCCCGGGGGAACGCCGAGGTGCTGCAGAGGTTTTTCGGCCATACGGTGAGCGCGGAGAAGGGGAAGCCCACCAACTCCGAGTTCATCGCCCTCCTGGCCGATCACATACGGATGCAGTACGCATCCTAGGCCCATACTAGCCCCTGGATGCGCCACCTCCAGGGGTCGGGAATACTGCGCGCCGGGAGGCGGACCAAGGAGCTTCTCTGGCGGCTCCAGGGCGGGGAGGTGGTCCTCCTCGACCACAGGAACATGGACGGAGCCACGGCCTGGGGGCTGGTATCCCGCTGCCCCCGGGCCATCCTGAACGCCTCCCGCTTTCTCGACGGAACCGTCTGCGCCCGCGGCCCGGCCATCCTCCTGGCCTCTCGGATACCGCTTCTGGAAGGCCTGGGAGAAAAGGCCTTCCGGCTCCTGCCGGAGGGGAAAAGGGTGGAGGTAAGGGGAAACCGGGTCTTTCTCTCCGGCCGGCCGGTGATGGAGGGGGATCTTTTTACTCCCGAGGTTTTGGCCAGGAGATGGAAGGCGGCGGAGGAAAGAGCGAGAGAATTCCTTCCCGCCTTTTTATCCCGCTCTTTATACCGGGCTCTGGAGGATCTGGAAAAGATAGACCTCCTGTCCGGCTCATCGGTTCCCCCGCCTCCCCGGGGCCTTCCCCCGGTGGTCCTGCTCGTGGCCCGGGGAGAGGAGGTGGAGGAAGACGCGCGCACCCTCCTCCGCCTCCTGCGCCTGCCGGGGCTTTTCACCGTCGGGGTGGACGGAGGGGCGGACCTCCTTCTCCGGGCCGGGGCGAGGCCGGACCTGGTGGTGGGGGACATGGACAGCGCCAGCCCCTCCGCCCTCCGGATGGCCCGGATGCGCCTGGCCCATGCCTATCCCGACGGGAGATCGCCGGGAGCGGAGCGCCTGCGCTCCCTGGGGCTAGACTTTTCCCTCCTCCCCTGTCCCGGCACCTCCGAGGACGCCGCTTTGCTCCTTGCCGACCGGTGGGGCTTCGCCCTCGCCTTTACCCTGGGTTTCCGCCGCTCCGCCTGGGACTTCATGGAGAAGGGGAGACCGGGCATGGCCTCCACCATCCTGGTGCGCCTGGGGATCACCATCCCGGTCATCGAGGCCGACCGCCTGGCCCTTCTTTTCCCCGAACCCCTTTCCTCCGCCCGGCCCCTGGCTCTGGCCGCCGCCCTTTTGCCCCCCTTCTTCCTGGGTCTCACCTCCCCTCTCCGCGAGCTCCTGCGTCTCTGGTGGGTGGGGATGCGCCTGGCCCTGGGAATCTAGGAGGCCATGAGGGAGAGGGTCATCCTCTATCTGCTCGCCCTGGCTTCGCTCTCCCTGGCCGGGGGACTCCTCCTGGGGGAGGGGCTGGGCCGCTCCCGCCTTATAGAGGAAAAGCAGAGCCGGCTGGTGCGCGACATCCAGGCCCAGCTGGAGGGACTGCGGAGGATGGAGCAGAGGCTCAGGGAAGAGGAGTCCTTCAACGACGGTCTCATGGCCACCCTGTTCCGGCCCTGTCTGGCCGGAAAGGGCTTTTCCGTCTCCGGCCAGGGTCCGGGGGCGGAGCGCGTGGCCGCCCTTTTGCGGGCTGCGGGGGCCAGGGTGCGGAGAGAGCCCGGTCCGGCCGGGATGGTGACCGTCCGGACGGAGGAGGGGGAAGAGCTCGCCGCCCGGGACTTGAGCCCCCGGGGCCGGCTGGAGATGATCCGCGCCCTTTCGGGGGGGGAGCTTTGCCCGGCGTCAGCGCCGTGATACCGGCCCGGGAAGAGGAGGAGACGGTAGGGATAACCGTCCGCTCCCTCCTCGAGGCCTGGCCGGATCTCGAGGTGGTGGTGGTGGACGACGGATCGCGCGACCGCACCTCCCGCCGGGCAGCGGAGGCGGGAGCCCGGGTGCTGCGGCTGGATCCCCCCCGGGGGAAAGGAGGGGCGCTGGAGGCGGGAGCGGAGATGGCCTCCGGGGAACTGTTGCTTCTCCTGGATGCCGATCTGGGCCGGGAGGCTCCCCGCTTTTTTCCCCTTCTCGCACCGGTATTCCGGGGAGAGGCGGACATGGCCGTGGCCGCCTTTCCCCCTCTTCCGGGGTTCAGGGGGTTTGGCATCATCAGGCGTCTGGCCCGGGAGATAGTCCTCCGCCGCACCTCCATACTTCTTGAGGCTCCTCTCAGCGGCCAGCGGGCCCTGCGGCGAGAGACATTCGAGAGGCTGAGACCTCTAGCCCCGGGTTACGGGGTGGAGGTGGGGCTTTCCCTCCGGGCCCTGGAGCAGGGCCTCCGGGTGCGGGAGATCCGCCTCTCCGCCGGCCGGGGCCGGGTGAGGGGATTCTGGGCCGGGATGCCGGTGAAAATCCGGCAGGTCCGGGACATATGGCAGGCCCGGCGGGGATAGAAACCCCCGGGCCGCTTTTGGCCCTTCTCTTCTCCGCCCTCTCCCTTCTGCTCCTCAGAATCTGGCCCTGGAAGAGGCAGAACTACCGGGGCATTTCCGTGGCCACCGGCTGGGGGTTGGCAATCTACGGATCTGCCCTGGCCGCCTGGATCCTGGCCTCAGTTCTGCGCGGAGAAAGAGAGGAACTGCCCCTTATCCTGGCCCTTCTCCCCGTGGTTGCCGCCGGGTGGAGGGACGACCTGGCCCCCTCCCATCCCCGGGGGCTCCGGGGACATCTTCGCCATCTCCTCCGGGGGCGTCCCACCTCGGGCTTCTGGAAGCTCCTCTCCTTCCTTCCCCTTTTCCTCCTTCTCCCCTTCGGGGCCGCTCTTTCCGGGCTTTTGGGAGCGCATCTCCTGAATCAATTGGATACCCGGCCCCTCCGGGCGGCGGTGGCCTTCTTTCTTCTGGCCCTTCCCCTTTCCCTCTCCCACTACCTGGTAAAGCTCTTCCTCTTCTCCCTCCTTCCCTCCCTCCCCGCGGAGAAAAGAGAGGTGCTCATGCTCGGGGACGCCGGGGCCAACCTCCTGGGAGCGCTCCTCTTCTCCTCCCTCTTCCCCCTCCTGGGGTGGCCCCTTCTGCTCATTCTGACTCTGGGGGTGATCCTGGGAGAGCTCTTCTCTTTCCATCGCTTCTGGGAACGGGTGGGGAGAGCTATACTGGCTAAGGAGTGAAAGGCCGGGTCTCGGTCAGGGAGGAGCTCTGCAAGGGCTGCCGCCTCTGCGTGGCCTTCTGCCCCCGGGGAGTGCTGGAACTGGTGGGAGTTCCTCCCCGGGCGAGGGCCGAAAACCCCGAGGCCTGCACCGGGTGCGGGGTGTGCGCCCTCATGTGTCCGGATCTGTGCATAGAGGTGGAGAGAGTTGCGGTTTCTCTCCGGCAATGAAGCCATAGCCGAGGCCGCCGTCCGGGCCGGCTGCCGGGCCTATTTCGGCTACCCCATCACCCCCCAGACGGAGCTTCTGGAATACATGGCCCGGCGGCTCCCCGAGGTGGGCGGGGTCTTTCTCCAGGCGGAGAGCGAGGTGGCGGCCATCAACATGGTCTACGGGGCATCAGGCGCCGGGGTGCGGGCCATGACCTCCTCCTCCGGCCCGGGCATAAGCCTCATGGCCGAGGGGTTCTCCTTCCTGGTGGGGGCCGAACTTCCCGCGGTGATCGTAAACATGAGCCGGACCGGACCGGGGCTGGGGGGAGTGACCCCTTCCCAGCAGGATTACTTTCTGGCCACCCGGGCTGCCGGACACGGCGACTCCCGCCTCCTCACCCTGGCTCCCTGGTCCTGCCAGGAGGCGGCCGACCTTACCTATCTGGCCTTCTTCCTGGCCGACCGTTACCGCCATCCGGTGATGGTCATGGGGGACGGATTGCTCGCCCAGATGCGGGAGCCGGTGGTACTCCCGCCCTTCGCCCGGCTAGAGGATCCTGACAAACCCTGGGCCACGAGGGGAAGGGGGAGGGGGGAGAGAAGAATCATCAACTCCCTGCGCCTGGACCTTGAGGAGGCCCGGGTGTTCCACCGGAGGCTCAGGGAAAAGTACCGGGAGATGGAGGAGAGGGAAGTGCGCTTCCAGGGGGAGTTCCTGGAGGACGCCTCCCTGGTGGTGGTGGCCTACGGCATCGCCGCCCGGGTGGCCAGGAGGGCGGTGTTTCGGGCCCGGAGCCGGGGGATCCCGGCGGGGCTTTTCCGGCCGGTGAGCCTCTGGCCTTTCCCCCGCCGGGAGCTGCGCCGGCTGGCGCCGGGGCGGAGATTCCTGGTGGTGGAGCTGAGCCAGGGCCAGCTCTGGGAAGACGTCTGCCTGGCGGTGGGGGAGGAGGCGGTATCCCTCCTCGGAGAAGACGACGGCTCCGTTCCCTCCTCCCGGCAGGTGGAGGAGATGATCATTGAGCTCACTCGGGTGGCGGCGGCCCGGGCTCACGGATAAGCCCTTCCACTACTGTCCCGGCTGCACCCACGGGCTGGCGCAGAAGCTGGTGGGGGAGGTGCTGGAGGAGCTGGGGCTCCTCGGCCGGGCAGTGGGGGTGGCCTCCGTGGGCTGCACCGTCCTGGCTTACGAATACTTCGACTGCGACATGCAGCAGGCGGCCCACGGGCGGGCTCCGGCTGTGGCCACGGGGATAAAGCGCGTCCTGCCCCAGGCCTGCGTCTTCACCCTGCAGGGAGACGGGGATCTGGCCTCCATCGGCATCGGGGAGCTCATCCACGCTGCCGTCCGGGGAGAGAGGATCACGGTGGTTTTTTTAAACAACGGAATCTACGGCATGACCGGAGGGCAGATGGCCCCCACCACTCCCCTCGGGTTTTCCACCACCACCACGCCGGAGGGCCGGGAGAGCGAAAGGAGCGGCTTTCCCCTCGATGTGGTGGCCCTTCTCCGCTCCATCCCCGGGGTGGCCTACCTGGCCCGGGAATCCCTCTCCAGCCCGGCCCGGGTGCTCCGGGCCAGGCGCTACCTGCGCCGGGCCTTTGAGGTGCAAGAGAAGGGAAGGGGATTCGGGCTGGTGGAGCTACTCTCGGCCTGCAACGTGGGGTGGGGGATGGACCCGGTGGAGGCCCTGCGCCATCTGGAGGAGAAGGTGGTTCCCCTTTACAGCCCGGGGGTGTTCCGGGATGAGACTTAGGGAGATCCTGGTGGCCGGAAGCGGTGGACAGGGAGTTCTCACCCTGGGGCTCCTCCTCGCCCATACCGCCTTCCGGGAAGGCCTCCAGGTGTCCTGGCTTCCGGCCTACGGCCCGGAGCAGAGGGGAGGGGCGGCCTACTCCATGGTGGTGGTGGGTGAAGGGGAGGTGCTCTCTCCCATCGTGGAGGAGCCGGACCTGGCCATTTTCCTCCATCCCTCGGCCTTTGGCCGCTTCCAGCCCCTGATCCTCCCCCACACCCTGGTCCTCTACGACTCCTCCCTCTTTCCCTCCTCTCCCCACCCCGGGGCCATCGGCATTCCCGCCCTGGAGCTGGCCTCCCAACTCGGCGACGGGCGGGCCCAGAACATGGTGCTATTGGGGGCGGCGCTGAGGAGGATGGAATTCCTCCCTCCCCGACGGGTGGAGGAGACCATGGAGGAGGAGATGGAGTGGGAGGGAAGGATCCTGGACCTCAACCGGCGGGCTTTCCGCCGGGGATGGGAGTCCGTCGGGGAAGGATAACCCGCCTTCTGGGAGAGAGGGATTCCCTCCTTCTCGCCGAGGTGGAGGTGGGTTTCCGGCGGGAGCGGGCTGTAGCCTACCTTCCCTTGACCGGGCCGCTGGCAGAGGGGGAGGAGGTGCTGCTCAACACCTCGGCCCTGGATCTGGGACTGGGCAGCGGAGGATGCCATTTCGTGCTCCCCGGAAAGGAGCTTAGGGGAAGATACCCGGGCTCCCACATGAAGTGGCGCTATACCCCTCTCCAGGTGGCGGTGCGGGCCTGGGAAGAGGAAAGATCGTTTCGGCGCTGGCCTTCCCGCCGCGGGGTTCCGGTGGCGGTCATCGGCCTTCACAGCCAGCTTCTGCCCCTCGTGCTCGGCGCCCGGATGGCCGGGGCGGAGAGAATCGTTTACATATGGACGGATGCCGGGGCCCTTCATGCCTCCTGGTCGGAGGTGGTCTGGAGGATGAGAAGAGAGGGGCTCCTCCGGGCGGTGGTCACCTCGGGTCAGGCCCTGGGCGGAGACTTCGAGGCCGTGGACTTCCCCTCCGCCCTCCAGGGAGCGGTGGAGGTGCTCGAGAGTGATCTGGTGGTGGCCGGTACAGGACCGGGGATTCTGGGAACCGGATCGCGCCTGGGTTTCAGCGGGGTGGAGCAGGCCTGGCTCCTGAGCGCCGCCTGGAGCCTGGGACAGATTCCGGTGCTCGCTCCCCGCATCAGCTTCGCCGATCCGAGAAGGCGCCACCGGGGGCTCTCCCACCACACCCGGACGGTGCTGAGGCTCACTCCCGTGCCCTCCTTCCTCCCCCTTCCCTTAGTCCCCCGTCCCCTCAAGGACCGCCTCGAACGCCAGATGCAGGAGGCCCGCATCCCCCTCCGCCACCAGGTAGTCTTCTACCCCCTCCCGAGGTTCCGACATCTGCTCGCCTCCCTTCCCCCATCCCTTTGCTCCCGCCTCATTTCCATGGGGCGGCCCTTCCACCGGGACCCCTACTTTTTCCTGGCCGCTGCCGGAGCAGGTTTCTGGGCGGCAAAAAATGCAGAAGCGACCATGGGGTGACGTCCTCCCCCGAATGAATTCGGGGCCATCCTCAGGCGGATGTGCGTAGGTTTGGCCTGCCGGATTCCCAAGGTGCCCTCCCCACAGCCGGCGCCTGAGATGCGGAAACATGGCGAACAGGCGCCTGGCGCTGGCCCCCTTCAGTGCCGCATCGACAGGCGGAACCAGCACCGGCTTGCGGTACTTGGTAGACCATACGAACCCCTCGCGCCCCCCGTTTTTCTGAACCCCCCAAAATCTTTCTCGAAAATCTTTCTCGACTAGTCCTTTTGTGCTATTTACTTGTAATGAAGGTGAAATTATATTGATAACCGGATCACATGGAAAACCTGCCCCGCACTCCCCGTGCTGCGGGTCGCCGGGGGTCGAAATCCCCCGGCGACGCATTTTTTGGCCGATAATAGAGCCGTGCGGGTGCTGGTTACGGGAGCGGCCGGCTATATCGGGGCGCACGTGGCCTGGGAGCTGGGTCGGGCTGGTTTTTCTCTTCTGTGTCTCGACGATCTCTCCCGGGGCCATATGGAGGCCATCCTCAGACTGGGGCGGAAGCTCCCCCCGGGATCTCTCGTCTTCCGGCGGGGGAGGGTGGGAGATAGAAGGAAAATCAGCTCTTTCCTTCGAGACTACCCCTGCCTGGCCTGTATCCATCTCGCGGGTCTCGCCCGGGTGGAGGAGTCGGTGGCCCGGCCGGAGCTTTACTTCCGGAAAAACGTCTCCGAGACCCTGGCCCTCCTCGAGGTGCTGGAGCGGGCCGGGGTCAGGGTCTTCGTCTTTTCCTCCTCCGCCGCCGTTTACGGCCGACCGGCCCAACTCCCCCTCCGGGAGGACTCTCCCTGCCGGCCGGAGAGCCCCTACGGAAGAGCCAAACTGATGGTGGAGGGAATGCTCCATGATTTCTCCCGGGCTTACGGCTGGCGTGTCATCTCCCTCCGCTACTTCAACGTGGCCGGGGCCCACCCGGACGGCGATCTCGGGGAGGACCACCGGCCGGAGACCCACCTCATACCCCGGGCCATCGGGGCGGTCCTCCATCCCCGAAAGCCCCTTTTGATCCACGGGACCGATTACCCCACCCGGGACGGCACGGCGGTGCGGGATTACGTGAACGTGCTGGACCTGGCCCGGGCCCACCGCCTGGCTCTGGAATCCCTCCTCCAGGGCCACCCGGGAGGGGTCTACAACCTGGGTACGGGGGAGGGGTTCACGGTGAGGGAGGTGCTGGAGGCGGTGTCCCGGGTGACGGGGCGGCGGGTCCCTCAAGTGGAGGGTCCCCGGCGGCCGGGGGATCCGGAGGCTCTCGTGGCCTCCTGTGAGCGGGCGCGGAGGGAGTGGGGCTGGGAACCGGAAACAGGGCTTGAGGAGACGGTGACCCAGGCCTGGCGCTGGCACCTCTCCTACCCCCAGGGTTACGGAAGGGAAAAGGGGAGCCAGAAGAAGAGCTATGTACGAGAGCAGGTTGCGCAGCCCCGAGGTTGACCGGCTCTTCCGGGCCATCCTCTCCCTTAAGAACGAAGAGGAGTGCTACCGCTTCTTTGAGGATCTCTGCACGGTGGGGGAGATCCGGGCCCTGGCCCAGCGCTTCCGGGTAGCGGAGATGCTCTACAACGGGATGACTTACGAGGCCATCGCCGAGAGAACGGGCATGAGCTCGGCTACCATCAGCCGGATAAAAAGGTTTCTGGAATACGGCTCCGACGGCTACCGGCTGGCCATAGAGAGGCTCCGCAGCCAGGAGGGAATGAAGACCGGCAAGGAGAGGGTCCACCCTCCCCGGAACTCCACCGACTATCCAGAAGCCGGAAGCTAGCGGGATAAATGATCAGGACCGGACTCTCCCGGAAATATCCTGGGCCGTAGCGAAGAAAAAGTCTCAAGCCAAACTTGACTTCTCTCCTCTTTATCTTTTTAAATCTTTAAACAGATAAAATGACAGAGAGGGCAGAGGAGTGGCGACAGACGACCTGGCGGAATCTCGAGTCTTTGCTTCTTGAGGAATGGTCGCGGTGGGGCTACCGGGAGGTGGAGGTGCCTTTTCTGGCCCCCTGGGAGGTCTATGCTCCTTACTGGGAGGGGAGGGAGGGGGAGGTGGTGAGGTTTTTAGATCCCGGGGGAGGGATTCAGGCCCTGCGGCCGGATCTAACTCCCCTTGTGGCCCACCTGGTGCGGGAGGGTTGGGGGCAGGGGGAAAGACCCCTGCGGCTTTGTTATGCCGGCCCGGTTTTCCGGCGCGCCTCCGGCTGGGTGGAGGAACAGAGACAGGCCGGGCTGGAGCTGGTGGGATGGGGGGAGAAGGAGGCGGAGCTGGAGGTCATCCTCTGCGCCGCGGCGGGGCTCCGGGCAGCGGGGGTGGAGGATTTCCGGCTGGCGCTGGGCCTTCCCTCGCTGGTGGAGAAGGTGCTGGCGGAGAGAGGTTTCGGGGAGAGTGACATCCGCCGGGCCCTGGGGTGGCTGGCCCGCCGGGATTACGCCGCTTTGGAGGAGATGCTCCAGGGGATACCGGCCGGGGAGGAGATCCACCGCTGGCTCCTCTTCGGGGGGGAAGCCATCCCCTCGACCGCCGGCGGGGAGGAGGCCGCCTCCCTTTTGGAGCTGGCCGGAGAGCTATCCCGGGCGGGACTTGAGGAGAGGGTGGTGCTGGACTGGGGGCTGGTGCGGGAGATGGGCTATTATCGGGGGATGGTGTTCGAGGTGAGCGTAGCCGGCAGCGGTCAGCCGCTGGGCGGGGGAGGACGGTATGTTCTCTCTGCGGACGGGAGGGAGGAGCCGGCGGTGGGTTTCGCCCTCCGCCTGGAGCCCCTTCTGCGGGAGGCAGTCCGGGGATGAGCCTTTCCCTGGCCCTTCCCCGGGGACGGCTCTTCAGCGAGGTGGCCGATCTCCTCCGGCGGGCCGGATTGCCCTCCCCTCTTCCCGAGGAGGAGGGTCTCGTTCAGGAGAGGGAGGGCTTCCGCTATCTCCTCCTGAAGCCGGCTGACGTGGTCGTCTACGTGCGGGAGGGGGCGGCCGCTTTAGGGATCACCGGGAAGGACGTGCTTTTGGAGGGGGAGGGAGGTTACGGAGAGCTGCTCGATCTCGGCATCGGGGCCTGCCGCCTCTCGGTGTGCGGCCCCTTCTCCCCAGCGGAGTGGCAGGATCTCCTGAGCTCCCGGGCCCGGGAGCTCAAGGTGGCTACCAGACACCCCCGGGCCACCGCCTCTTTCTTCGCCGCCCGGGGACTCCGCCCCCGCATCATCGTTCTCGGAGGCTCCCTGGAGCTGGCTCCTCTCCTCGGGCTGGCAGAGGTGATTGTGGATCTCGTGGCCACGGGGAAGACGCTGGCCCGGCACGGGCTTACGGAGCTGGAGGTGATCTCCTCGGTCACCGCCCGGCTCATAGCCAACCCGGTGTTTCTGCGGCTGGAGCCGGAGCGGGCCGAGGCTTTGCTCTCCGCCTTCCGGGAGGCCCGATGCGTCGCCTAGACCGGGAGGGGTTCCTCCGCTGGGCCCGGGAGAGGAGGGAAAGACCGCTTCCCGAGGAGGCCCTCCAGACGGCCGCTACCATCATCGCCCGGGTCCGGGAGGAGGGCGACCGGGCCCTCTCTGAGCTGACCCTGCGCTACGACCGGGTGCGGCTCTCCCCCCGAGAGCTGAGGATGGGCCCGGAAGAGGTCGAGGAGGGAGCGAGGGCCTGTCCGCCCGAAATTCTGGAGAGCCTCCGGACCATAAAGGAACGGATCGCCTCCTTCCACCGGCTACAGATCCCCTCCGGAGCCCAGTGGGCCGACGGCCGGGGAAACATCCTGGGGTGGATCTGGCAGCCCCTCCGCAGAGTGGGCATCTATGTCCCCGGGGGAAAGGCGGCTTACCCCTCTTCCCTCCTCATGGGGGCTATACCGGCCCGCCTGGCCGGGGTGGAAGAGGTATACGTCTTCACTCCTCCGGGCGAGGGGGGGAGGATTCCCTCCCCGGTTCTGGCGGCAGCGGCACTCTGCGGGGTGGACGCCGTCTTCCGGGTGGGCGGAGCCCAGGCGGTGGCGGCCATGGCCTTCGGTACGGAGACCGTCCCCCGGGTGGAGAAGATAGTGGGCCCGGGGAACATCTACGTCACGGCGGCCAAGAAGCTAGTCCTGGGGGTGGTGGGCATAGACGGCCTCCACGGGCCCAGCGAGATCTGCGTGGTGGCCGATTCCTCCGCCCGCCCCCTCTGGGTGGCGGCCGACTGCCTGGCCCAGGCGGAGCACGGGCCGGACTCGGCTGTGGCTCTCCTGAGCCCGGACGAGGGACTTCTCCGGGAGGTGGAGGAAAGCCTGATCCGGGAGGGGGGAGAAGCACTGCCGGCCATCCGGGAGGGGGTGAGCCTCAGCATCTCGAGCCTGGAAGAGGCCCTGGAGCTGGCCGGTGAGATGGCCCCCGAGCACCTCCACCTCCACCTGGCCGACCCCTGGCCCTATCTGCCTCTCGTGCGCTCGGCGGGGGCGGTTTTCCTCGGGCCTTACGCCCCGGTGGCCGCCGGGGACTACGGGGCGGGGACCAACCACGTCCTCCCCACCGGGGGGACGGCCCGGTTTTCCTCCGGCCTCTCGGTGCGGGACTTCATGAGGAGCTTCCACTATCTCTACTCCTCCCCGGCCGGGGTGCAGGCCTGGCTCGAGCCCTCCCGGCGGGTGGCGGAGGCGGAGGGCTTGGAAAGGCACGCCTTTTCCCTCACCCTGAGAGGGAAGGGGGAGAATCAAGGATGAGAAGGAGAGGAGAGGCCTTCCGGCAGACGCGGGAGACCCGGGTGGAGGTAACCCTGGCCCTGGACGGACGGGGGGAGACGGAGGTAGACACCGGGGTGCCCTTCTTCGATCACCTTCTGACCTCCTTTGCCCGCCACGGCTTTTTCGACCTTTCAGTCAGGGCCCGCGGGGACCTGGAGGTGGACCCCCACCACACGGTGGAGGACGTGGGGATCTGCCTTGGCCGGGCCCTGCGCCAGGCCCTGGGCACGAGGGAGGGGATCCGCCGGTTCGGATGGGCCCTGGTTCCCATGGACGAGGCGCTGGCCCTCTCGGCGGTGGATCTGGTCAGCCGCTCCCATCTCGGCTGGGAGGTGCCGGTGGCTCCCCGGGCCTTCGGCGGCTTTCACACCGACCTGGCTCCGGAGTTCTGGAAGGCGGTGGTGGGGGAGGCCCAGGTGGTACTGCACCTCAGGCTCCTGGCCGGTACCCAGCCCCATCACTGCCTGGAGGCGGTGTGGAAGTCGGCCGGGCTGGCTCTCTCCCAGGCCGTCTCTTCAGAGGAGCGGGCGGAGGGAGCGCTTTCCACCAAGGGGGAGCTCTGACCGCCTGCCGGGCTGGAGCCCGAGCGGGGGGCGGAGAAGATGACCAAGGGCCTTGAGGTGGCGGTGATAGACTACGGCATGGGCAACCTGCGCAGTGTGGTCAATGCCCTCGCCTGCCTCGGGGCCTCCCCCTGCCTGGCCCGGACTCCGGAAGAGGTGCGGGGAGCCCGGGGGGTGATCCTCCCCGGGGTGGGAGCCTTCGGGGAGGCGGTGAGGAGACTCGAGGAATCCGGGATGCGGGAGCTCCTCGAGGAAATCCGGGGTAGCATTCCCCTCCTCGGCATCTGCCTCGGGCTCCAGCTTCTCTACGCGGGGAGCGAGGAGGCGGAGGGAGCGAGGGGCCTGGGGTTTCTTCCGGGAAAGGTGAGAGAAATCCGGCCCGGAGAGGGAAGGAAGGTTCCCCACATGGGGTGGAACCAGCTCTTCTGGGAAGAGGAGCTCCTCCTCCTCCGGGGGGTGGCTCCCGGATCCTACTTCTACTTCGTCCACTCCTATGCCCCCCCGGTGGAGGAGGGAGACGGGTGGCGGCGGGCATACTGCGTCTACGGGGAGAAGTTCACCGCTCTTCTGGAGGGGGAGGGAGTGTTTGGCTGCCAGTTCCATCCCGAAAAGAGCGGGAAAAGGGGGTTGGAGGTCCTTTCTAACTTCCTCCGGCTCCTTTGAGGTTATCCCGGCCATAGACCTCCTGGGGGGAAGGTGCGTGCGCCTGGTGGGCGGGGCTTTTGACCGGGTGGTGGACTACAGCCTCGATCCCGAGGAGACGGCCCGGGAGTGGGAGCGCCAGGGGGCTTTGCGCCTCCACGTGGTGGACCTGGAGGGGGCGAGGGAGGGGCGGGTCTTTCACCTCGAGGAGATAGGCCGCATCGCCCGGGCCGTCTCCATCCCCGTCCAGGCCGGAGGAGGGTTGCGCTCGGAGGAAGAGGTGGAAGAGCTCCTCCGGCGGGGGGTGAGATGGGCCGTTCTGGGCACCCGGGCCCTCCGGGACCCCGGCTTTGTCCGCCGGCTGGCGGAAAGGCACCCCGGACGCATCCTGGTGAGCCTCGACCTCCGCTCCCCCCATGAGCTGGCCCTCTCCGGTTGGCTCTCCGGGGAGAGAGCCGATCCTTTGGCCCTGGCCCAGAGACTGGCGGAGATGGGGATCAGGGAGCTGGTGGTCACCGACGTGGGCCGGGACGGCTCGCTTATGGGAGTGAGGGAGGATTTCTTTGCCGCCCTGGCGGAAAGGCTGGCCCCCCTCGGGGTGGGGATCTACGCCGCCGGAGGGGTGGGGGGGATAGAGGACATCCGGGTCCTGGCCGGGCTCGGGCGGAGGGGGCTCCGGGGAGTCATCGTGGGCCGGGCCCTCTACGAGGGCCGCTTCTCCCTGCGCGAGGCCCGGAAGGCGGCGGAGGGAAAGGATGCTGGCTAAAAGGATCATCCCCTGCCTCGACGTAGACAGGGGGAGGGTGGTCAAGGGGGTGCACTTTCTCGATCTCCGGGACGCCGGGGATCCGGTGGAGCTGGCCGAAAGGTACGGGGAGGAGGGGGCGGACGAGCTGGTGTTTCTGGACATCACCGCCTCCTACGAGGAGCGGCGCACCATATTCGCGGTGGTGGAGAAGGTAGCGGAAAGGGTCTTCATCCCCCTCACTGTGGGAGGGGGGATAAGGACGGTGCAGGATATGAGGGACGCCCTCCGGAGCGGGGCGGACAAGGTCTCGCTCAACACGGCGGCGGTAGCTGACCCCGGCCTTCTGGAGGAAGGGGCAGCCCTCTTCGGCCGACAGTGCCTGGTGCTGGCCATAGACGCCCGCCGCATCCCTTCCCCCGATGGGCCGCGGTGGGAGGTCTACACCCACGGGGGAAGAAAGCCCACGGGGCTCAACGCCGTGGAGTGGGCCCGGGAGGGGTTCCGCCGGGGAGCGGGGGAGATTCTCCTCACCAGCATGGACGCGGACGGCACAAGATCCGGCTACGACCTCGAACTCACCGCCCGGGTGGCGGAGGCCGTTCCCTGCCCGGTCATCGCCTCAGGGGGCGCGGGCTCCCCCGAGGATCTCTATCTCGCCCTGACCCGGGGTAAGGCCGATGCCGCCCTGGCCGCTTCCATCTTCCACTACGGACGGTTTTCCCTCCGGGAAGTGAAGGAGTATCTTCGGGAGAAGGGGGTTCCGGTACGCCTTGAATGAGATAAAAAACGGGGTTTCCATCCTCGCCTTTCCCTCCGGCCTCCTACCGGCAGTGGCCCAGGATGCCCGAACGGGGAAGGTGCTCATGGTAGCCTGGGCCGACGAGGAGGCCTATAGGCGAACGATCCAGACCGGGAGGGCCTGGTTTTTCAGCCGCAGCCGCCAGAGGCTCTGGCAGAAGGGCGAAAGCTCGGGAAACTGGCTCCGGGTGCTAGAGGTGCGCCGGGACTGTGACGGAGACGCCCTCCTTTATCTGGTGGAGCCCCAGGGTCCGGCCTGCCACACCGGGGAAGAGAGCTGTTTCGGGCGCCGGGAGCCCCTGGAGCCCGAAGGGGCGGGGGAGATCCAGGGCTTTTTGGGGGAACTCTCCCGGGTGGTGGAGGAAAGGGCCAGAGAGAGGCCGAAAGGATCGTATACCGCCGCCCTCCTGGAGGAGGGCCCTTCCCGGGTGGCCCGCAAAGTGGGGGAGGAGACCCTGGAGGTGGTGGCGGCCCTTCTCGGGGGGGAGGGGAAGGGGAGGGTGGTGAGCGAAACGGCCGATCTTCTCTATCACCTGACCCTGCTTCTCCACCTGGCAGGGGCGGACTGGGGAGAGGTCTTCAGGGAGTTGCGCCAGCGGAGGACCGGCCGCCCGGCGGCCGGAGGAACGGTTTCTCATGGATAGGGAGATCCTGGACCTGGCGGTGATCGGAGCCGGTCCGGCGGGGATGACCGCCGCGCTGTACGCCGCCCGGGGCCGGATGAGGTGTGCCGTTTTTGAGAAAAAGGTCCCCGGGGGCCAGATGGCCCTCACCGAAGAGATAGAGAACTACCCCGGGATTTCTTCCATATCCGGGCCGGAGCTGGCGGAGAAGATGAGACGCCAGGCGGAGGAGCAAGGGGCCTACTTCATAATGGCCGGGGTGGAAGGGGTGGTGCTTCCCTCTTCTGCTGGAGAGCCGTTCCTTTTGCGAACCGGGCAAGGGGAGTGGCGGGCCTGGACGGTGGTGGTAGCCTCCGGGTCGCGGCCCCGGCCGCTGGGGGTGCCCGGAGAAAAGGAGCTGGTGGGCCGGGGGGTGTCCTACTGCGCCGCCTGCGACGGCCCCTTTTTCCGGGGTGGCCGGGTGGTGGTGGTGGGCGGGGGGGACTCGGCCTTCCAGGAAGGGCTCTTCCTCACCCGCATGGTGGAGGAGGTGCTGGTGATTCACCGGCGCTCCACCTTCCGGGCCCAGCCCGTGCTGGTGGAGAGACTTCAGGCCACGGGCAAGGCCAGCTTCCTCCTGGAGGCGGTGGTGGAGGAGATCCTGGGCCGGGACCGGGTGGAAGGGGTGAGGGTACGCTCTCTCCGCGACGGCCAGACAAAAGAAATCCCCTGCGTGGCCGTATTCCCTTATATAGGGCACATCCCGGAGACGGAGTTTCTCCCTCCCCAGGTGAGACGGGACGGAGAAGGGAGGGTGCGTGCCCGCGAGGACACCTGCACTTCGGTGGAGGGTCTCTTCGCCGCCGGGGATGTGCGCCCCAAACCCCTCCGCCAGATCGTCACCGCCATGGCCGACGGAGCCACGGCGGCCATGGCCGCCGAGGGGTACCTCTCCTCCCGGGGGCGTAGGTCCTAAACTTCCAGCCTCTTCTATAGCCGGCCAGTGCTATCATCGGCTGGGGATGCGCTTTCGGCTGACCCTCTGGTATTCGCTGGTCCTGGCCGTCACCCTGCTAGCGGTGGAGGGCGGCATCTACTTCTTCTTGCGGAGATCGCTGGAGGAGAGTGCCCGCCAGACGGTGGTGGAGAGGGGGGAGAAGGTGGCCCAGGCCACCGTCTCCGGCCCCCTGGGTCCCCGGGGGGAGTTCGCCGTGCTTCTTCCCCGGATGGACGTTTTCACCTCGCCGGACCTTTTCATCCAGGCGGTGGATGCCTTCGGCGCGGTGGTGGCCAGATCGGAGAATCTCGGCCGCTCCTCCCTCCCCTTGACCAAAGGGACGAAGGCGGCCATCCGCTCGGGGAAGGCGGCCATGGAGCGCATAACCGTCAACGGGGAGGAGCTCTTTCTCTACAGCCGGCCCATGTTTCCCGACGTGGAGGGCACGGGAGTGATCCAGGTGGCTTTATCCCTTAAGCGGCAGAACGAATTTTTGAGCCGCCTGCGCCTCCTTTTCCTGGCCGGCTTTCTTCTGGCCGTACTCTCTGCCTCCGGGCTGGGGGCCTTTCTGGCCCGCCAGGCCCTCCTCCCGATAAAAAGGATGACGGAGACGGCCCGGGAGATAGGCATGAGCGGGGATCTCCGGAGGAGGGTGGAATACCGGGGCCCCCAGGACGAACTGGGAGAGCTGGCCTCCACCTTCAACGAGATGCTTTCCCGTCTTGAGGCTGCCCACCGGAGGCTGGAGAGCACTCTCGAGGGGCAGAAGAGGTTTGTGGCCGACGCCTCCCACGAGCTCAGAAACCCTCTCGCCGCCATCCGCCTGAACCTCCTTTCCCTCCTAAACCGGCTGCATCCCCGCCTGGAGCCGGAAGAGCGGGAGCTTCTGGCCTCCCTCACCCGGGAGGCGGAGAGGCTCTCCCGCCTGGTGGCCGACCTCCTCACCCTGGCCCGGGCCGATGCCGGATTGGGTCTCGATCTCTCCCCCCTCGACCTACACGAAGTGGCCCGGGAGGCGCTGGAGCAGTCGAGGATTTTGGGGGAGGGGCTGGAGATGGAGCTTCTCTCCTCTCCCGGGAAGTGGGTTCTGGGAAACCGCGACTATCTGAAACAGTTCCTCCTCATCCTTCTCGACAACGCCATCAAGTACACCCCCAGGGGAGGCCGGGTGGAGGTGGAGGTGGAAAGTGGAAACGGGGAAGTGGTGGTGGGGGTGAGGGACACCGGCCCCGGCATCCCTCCCGAGGAGCGGGAGAGGATATTCGAGCGCTTCTACCGGCGGGAGGAGGCGCGGCCCAAGCCCGGAGCGGGGCTCGGTCTGGCCATAGCCCGGTGGATCGCCGACCAGCACGGAGGCAGGCTGGAGCTAGAGTCCTGGCCCGGACAGGGAAGCCTCTTCCGCCTCCGCCTCAAGGCCCTGCCCGTCCCGGCCGAGGCCCGGGCGTCCTAGCTCCCCAGCGCGGTTCCAACACCTACCCGGCGGCACGCCAGCGGTTTGAGTAGCCGCCAACCCGTGTCGTCGTTCGAGATAGAGAGACGGCCGAGCGGGGGAAGTGTGTTATTATGAACCCCAAAGCATGGCCAGGGAGAGCCTCCTTTTTGTGCTGAGCGGCCCTTCAGGAGTGGGCAAGGCCACGGTGCTGAAAAAGGTTCTGGAGCGGGTGCCCGACCTGCGCAAGGTGGTCACCTGCACCACCCGGGAGCCCCGGCCCGGGGAGGTGGCGGGGTTCGACTACTTCTTCCTCTCCCGGGAGGAGTTCTTCCGCCGGGTGGCGGAGGGGGAGATTTTCGAATACGAGCAGGTCTACGGGGACGACTACTTTTACGGCTCCCCCCGCCCGGATTTCTCCTCGGGCGACCAGATCGTGGAGCTCGACCACCGGGGGTTTTTGACCTACAGGCGGCACTTCGGCCCCCGCATGGTCTCCGTGTTCCTCCTCCCTCCTTCCCTGGAGGAGCTCCGGAGGCGGCTCGACGCCCGGGGCTCCACCCCTCACCTGGGGCTCCGGTTCGAGCAGGCCCTGATCCAGCTCGGTTTCGCTGATCAGTACGACTACATCGTGCTCAACGACGATGCCGATCGGGCAGCCGATACCGTGGCCGGTATTGTCCGGGCGGAGAGGTGCCGGCGGGAGAGAAGCGAGCTTTTGAAGAAGGCCGAGGCCCTTAGGCAGTCCGGTGCTCTAACCCAGGGCCACCCCCTTACCCCTCGATGACCCTGCCCCGGCGGTGAGCCAGATGCCGGAGCCACCGGGCGTCATCCCGGCGGGGAAAGTCCTTTCGGAAATGAGCCCCCCGGCTCTCCTCCCGGATAAAAGCCGCCCGGGCCACCACCCGGGCCACGGTGAGGAGGTTCTCTAACTCCTTCTCCTCCCGGGTTTCCGGAGTGCCCAGGGAGGCCCGGAGGGACCTCATCTCCTCCCAGGCTTCTCCGAGCTCCCGCCCTACTCTCTCCAGCCCCACCTTCTCCCACATGATCTCCTGCAGCCTCCGCCAGATCTTCCGCACCCGGACGGCCTTCCGTACCTGCAACCGGATCCGGGGCAGCCTCCACTGGGGTAGAGAAAAAGAGGGAAGAGGGGGAGGAAGAGATCTCTCCAGAGTCCGAGCGATGCGGGCTCCAAACACAGCACCTTCGAGGAGGGAATTGGAGGCCAGCCGGTTGGCCCCGTGCACCCCGGTGCAGGCCGCCTCCCCGCAGGCATAAAGACCCGGGATTCCCGTGTAACCGTCGAGGTCCGTCTTCACCCCTCCCATGAGGTAGTGAGCCGCCGGAGTCACCGGGATGAGCTCCTTTTCCGGATCCAGCCCCTGGCTGCGGAGTCTCTCCGAGATGTGGGGAAAGCGGCGAAGGAGTCCCTCCACCGGCCGCAGGTCTAGGTACACCGGCTCTCCCGTCTCCCGCATCTCCCGGAAGAGGGCCCGGGCCACCACGTCCCGGGGGGCCAGCTCCGCCGCCGGGTGATAGCGGAAAAGGAACCGCTCCCCTCTCCGGTTCACGATCACCGCTCCCTCCCCCCGCAGCGCCTCAGAGATGAGGAAACACCCGCCTTCCGGGGAGCAGAAGGCGGTGGGATGGAACTGGATAAACTCCATGTCCTCAAGCCAGGCTCCCGCCCGGTAAGCCATGGCGATGCCATCCCCCGTGGCCACCTCGGGGTTGGTATTGTAAAGGTAGAGCTGCCCCGCCCCTCCCGTGGCGATCACCGTGGCCCGGGCCAGGAGCACATACGGCTCGTCTCTCTCGTCCAGGGCCGTGACTCCGATGCAGCGCCCCTTCACGATCACCAGATCCCAGGCGAAGTGGCCCTCCCGGATGGAGACGGAACCGAGGGCCCGAAGGGCCGTCTCCAGCCCCCGGCGGATCTCATCTCCCGTGATGTCCGCCCAGTGAAGGATGCGCCGCCGGGAGTGGGCTGCCTCCCGGCCTAACCCGGCCTCGAACCTCACCCCCAGCTCCATGAGCCTCCTCACCGTGTCCGGCCCCTCCTCCACCAGCACCCGCACCGCCTCCTCCCGGCAGAGGCCGTCTCCGGCGGCCACGGTATCGGCGAAGTGAAAGAGGGGGGAATCCCCCGGCCCCACTGCGGCGGCTATCCCTCCCTGGGCCAGCTCGGTGGAAGATTGGGAAAGCTTCCCCTTGGTCAGAAGCGTCACCCGGCCCAGGCCGTGGCAGGAAAGGGCCGTGTAGAGTCCCGCGATCCCCGAGCCGAGGATCAGGACGTCCGCCCGATCCTGGGGGAGGCTCATTTCAGCTCCAGCATGCGCTCCAGAGCCACCCGGGCCCAGCGGGCCGTCTCTTCCGGCACCTCGATCCGGTTGACTACCCTCCCCTGGACTAGGTTCTCCAGCGCCCAGAGGAGGTGCTGGGGACTTATCCGGTACATGGTCATGCAGGGACAGACGATGTCGTCCAGGGTGATCACCAACTTGTCCGGATTTTCCTGGGCCAGCCGGGAGACCAGGTTGATCTCCGTTCCCACCGCCCACTTGCTCCCCGGAGGAGCGGAGGAGATGGTCCGGGAGATGAACTCGGTAGAGCCCACGAGATCGGCCATCTCCACCACCTCGTGGCGGCATTCGGGGTGGACGATCACCTTGATGCCCGGATACCGCTCCCGGGCCCGGCGCACCTGGTCGGGGCGAAACCGCTGGTGGACGGAGCAGTAACCGTTCCATAAAAAGAGCCTCACCTTCCGGGGGTCGAAGCCCGCCTCCACCCCCGGAGGCCGCCACCCGGGGATGAGCCGGGCCTCCTCCCGCTGCCAGACGGCCATTTCCTCCCAACCCAGCCCCATCTTTCGCCCTGTGTTCCGGCCCAGGTGCTCATCAGGAAAGAAGAGAACCCGGGGCTTCTGCCCGAAGGCCCACTCCAGGACCGCCCGGGCGTTGGAAGAAGTGCAAATAGCCCCTCCCCTTTCCCCCACGAAGGCCTTCAGGGCAGCGCTGGAGTTGATGTAGGAGACGGGCACCACCTCTCCGGGGTACATCTCCTCCAGTATCTGCCAGCACTCTTCCACCAGGTCGGGGGAAGCCATGTCGGCCATGGAGCAGCCGGCTCCCAGATCGGGAAGGATCACCGCCTGCTCCGGGGAGGTGAGTATCTCCGCCGTCTCGGCCATGAAGTGGACGCCGCAAAAGACTATGTAGCGGGCCTCCCTCTGCTCCGCCGCCCAGCGGGCAAGCTTCAGGGAGTCTCCCCGGTAGTCGGCGAACTTGATGACCTCATCCCGCTGGTAGTTATGGCCGAGGATCACCAGGGAGCGGCCGAGAGTCTCCTTGGCCCGGGCGATGCGCCGGTCGAGCTCCTCGTCAGAGAGCTCCTGATACTCCTCGGGGAGAGGGGTCTGAACAAGAATCTGCGGAAAGCCCAAATCCTGCTCCTCCCGGCTGCGGCCCGGCTCCCAAAGCCTGTGCCGGTTCGGGAGTCCGGGTGATTTTCCAGAACCTTAAGAGTAAGGATAAAACAGCTCCCGGGAAAGTGATAATCCCGGGATGGTCACATCTTCCCCGTCCAGAGGAGCAAAAGAACCACCCCTCCCAGGAGGAGCCGGTAGAGGGCAAAGATGCGGAAACTAGACCGCTGGAGGAAGGAGAGGAGGAAGGCGATGGCCAGGAGGCTGGAGAGGGCCGCTGCCCCCACGCCGGCGAGAAAGGCGGGGTGGAGGAGGGTCTCTTTGGGGAGGTGGGTCAGCTCCAGGAGTCCGGCCCCTAGGATCACCGGGGCGGAGAGGAGGAAGGAGAAGCGGGCGGCGGCGGGACGGTCGTAGCCCAGGAGCCGGGCGGCGGTCATAGTGGCCCCGGAGCGGGAGACCCCGGGCACAAGAGCCAGGGACTGGCCGAGGCCGATCAAAAGGGCCGCTCCGAACCCCAGGTCCCGGAAGGAGCGATGGCGGGGCCAGAGCCCGTCCACCGCCCAGAGTACCACCCCGAAGGTGGCCAGGGTGAAGGCGATGAGCAGGGGGGAGCGAAGGGAGGTCTCGGCCGCATCCTGCAAAAGAAGCCCGGCCAGGGCGCCGGGGATGGTACCCACGAGGAGGAGGGAAAGAAGGCGGAGGTTCTCCGGCCGGAGCCGGATCATCCCCGCCCACTCCCGCCGGAAGTAGAAAAGAAGCGCCAAAAGAGTGCCCACGTGCAGGGCCACGTCGAAGGCCAGCCCCGGGTCGGGCCAGCGGAGGAGTCTGGGCACCAGGATGAGATGGGCGGAGCTGGACACGGGAAGGAACTCCGTGGCCCCCTGCACCAGCCCCAGCACCGCCGCCTGCCACCAGTTGATCTCCAAAGCGCTACCTTGCCTAGGCTACCTCATTTAGAGGGCCAGGGCACGGGGATGCCCCCCTCCCCTGGTAGCAGTCGGATGAAGGCCAAACCGCGTGCCATGTACATGTAGGTGAAGACGCAGAGGCACAGAGGGCTCAGGTTGAAGCGCAAAACCCCACCGCCTGCTGCCCCCTACTGGACAGGTTTGGCTTTGACGGTTTAAAGTTAGGAGAGAACTGAAGTCCGGGAAGCGATGAAGCTCCTTCCCGAATTTTCTCTCCAGTGGGCGCCGGGGAAGGAGGAGAGCTGGTGGCGCAACCGGCCCGGGCAAGGGGGTCCGGGCTTTTGTTTTTCGGGAGAAAGCTGGAGATCGGGCGAGGGATCATCCCGCTGAGATCCGGCCGGATGCTGGCCGGAGCGATCCTCGCTCTCGTAGCCGCTTTTCTTGTGTTAGTCCCTCCAGGGGAAGAGGTGCGAGCGGGAGAGCTACATCCGGTTTCCCCCCAAGGCACCCGGGAAGCAACTGCTCTTCCGAGAAGCGTGGGAGTGAAGGAAACCCCGGCCGTGATTTCCTGGGACTCCTCCCGACTTATAGTTCGCTATCGCCCCGGGGTGACAGCTGCGGTGAAGGGTAGACTGCGGGCGGCCCTGGCTCCCGGCACCCGGGTGGTGAAGTCCTATCCCCGGTGGGGATGGGAGGTGCTGGAGCTCGCTCCGGGCGGTGACGCCCGGGCCCTGGCGGCAGCCTTTCGCCGCCGGCCGGAGGTAGTTTGGGCCGAGCCCGACCAGATACGGAGGATAACCCTTTATCCCGCGGATCCTCATTTTCCCCGCCTTTGGGGGCTACACAACACCGGCCAGAAGGTGAACGGGGTAACAGGCACCTCCGATGCAGACATAGATGCCCCCGAAGCCTGGGACCTCTCCACGGGAAGTGAGGAGGTCATCGTGGGGGTGGTGGACACGGGAGTGGCCTACGACCATCCGGACCTGGCCCCCAACATATGGGTTAATCCGGGGGAGACGGGGGAGGGACGGGAGACCAACGGACTTGACGATGACGGAAACGGACTGGTGGATGACTGGCGGGGGTGGGACTTCGCCGGAAGCGACAACGACCCCTGGGACGACCACGGCCACGGCACCCACGTGGCCGGGACCATAGGGGCGAAAGGAAGCGACGCCTACGGCGTAGCCGGGGTCAGCTGGCAGGTGCGGATCATACCCTTAAAAGTCTGCGGGGCCGACGGCTTATGCTGGCTTTCCGACGTCCTAGCCGGCTATCTCTATGCGGTGGAGAAGGGGGCGCGGGTGATCAACGTGAGCCTGGCCTGCGGCCCCGATCCCAATTGCTACTCCGAGATGGAGAGAGACGTTATCGCCGGGGTACCGGAGACGCTCTTTGTGGTGGCCGCCGGAAACGACTCCGTCAACAACGACCAGCCCGGAAAGCCTAGCTACCCCTGCAACTACCCCGAACCCAACATCATCTGCGTGGCGGCCACGGATCAGAACGACGCTCTGGCTTCGTTTTCCAACTGGGGTCCCACCTCCGTGGACCTCGGGGCCCCGGGGGTGAACATCCTGAGCGCTCAGCCGGGGTACGGTTTTCCGGTCTACGCCGAGGGGTTTGAGACCGACCTCGCCGGCCGCTGGGTGACCGGAGGAACCACGGCTTGGGCCCGCACCGGAGCGGAGGCCTTCACCGGCTCCTTCAGCGTGACCGACAGCCCTGGAGGAAACTACGCGCCCGGGACCGACGCCTGGATCGCCAGGCAAAACCCTATGGATCTAACCGGCCGTACCGGCTGCCGGGTGGAATATAACCTCTGGCTGGATACGGAGTACACCTCCCCTACGGTTTACGATGCCCTCTTCATAGAGGCCTCCACCGACGGAAGCAACTGGTCCTGGGTGGCCGGCTGGGCGGGCAAAAGCGGGGGCTGGGTCCGGATGAGCAAGGATTTTTCCGCCTATGACGGCCAGCCTGCCGTCTGGCTGCGTTTCCGGCTTTGGGCCAACAACAACCAGAAGGTGGGAGACGGAGCCTACGTGGACGACGTGGAGATAAGATGCTCCGGCTCCCGCGCCTACACGGGAAGCGAGTACGCCTTCTTTCATGGCACTTCCATGGCCACACCGCACGTGGCCGGCGCTGCCGCCCTGGCCTTCGCGGCCCATCCGCTGGCCACGATGGCTGACGTTCGGGCGGCCCTGCTCGGTGGCGTGGACCCGCTGCCGTCGCTGGCCGGCAAGACGGTGACGGGCGGGCGGCTCAACCTCTACCGGGCGTTGCGGCTCGTCACCGCCCCGGCCCTCACTACCCCGGCCGACGGCTCCGCCGTGGGCCGCGCGGTGTACGTGGCCGGTACGGCGCCCCCGGGTAGCCGGGTCACCCTGCGTTTCGTGGACGGTGCCGGTTCCATCGTCCAGCGGTCGGTTTACGCCGGTCCGGACGGGGCCTTCGCCACCACCGTGGGGATAGGGCGGCTCGAGCCGGGTGGCGTGAGCCTCCAGGCTGCAGTTCGAGTGGGAAGCGGCTGGTCGGCCGTGGTGTCCCGGTCCCTCTCTTATGGCGGCCCCGGGCTGCCGGCACCGGTGATCACGGCGCCTTCCGAGGGCAGCGTGGTCAGCGGCCCGATCACGGTGACCGGCACGGCCGAGCCGGGGCTGCGCATCTCCGTGCGCCTGCGAGACCAAAACGGCGCCTTCACCTGGGCCATGACCGCGGCCGGTGCCGGCGGGGCCTGGAGCGCTGTGGTAGATTCCACCCCCCTGGCGGCGGGGCCGCTGGTCCTGGAGGTAGTGGGCCGGGATCTGGCCAGCGGGAGCTGGACTCTGATCACCAGCCGGAGTCTTTTTAAATGAAGGGGGATCTCCAGTTATAGGAGCTGGATTTACATTGGGGGAAGGGCTATGGAAATCAGAACCGGTGGGGTGAGGAATGAACAACATGCGTCTTAGGCAGGAGGAAGGGGGGACGGCGTGAAGTCTCCGGGAGACATAACTTTTCCCCAGGGGGAGGGGAAGGCCGGAGCCGCCGGCCCGGGGTTGAGCCGCCGGCGGCTCATGCGGCTTGCCCTCTATGTAGCTCCGGCCATGCTGGTCATGGACGTGGCCGGGGCCAGGCGGGCCTTGGCCCAAAGCCCCGCTATGTTCGAGTGGCCCGACGAGGAGGAGTACGGGGGGCCTTTCCCGCAGGATTAAGCTGATCTCCGTATCGTCATTTCGCGCACTTACTATGCGGCAGGCGTGGCGGTTTGTCCGTGCGGGTGGACCGCGCAGGCAGACGTGAACGGTGCCCTGGACATCTACGAGCGGGCGTTCCAGGTATCTCCCGTCAAGGGGAGTAGTGGCCGCGTGGCGCGGCCCGTGGCCTTGTCATTCCAGGCAGGATGGCATACGGTCCACGAACCGAAGCGCAGGCCAAACCTGCGCACATCCGCCTGAGGATGTCCCCGAATTCATTCGGGGGAGGACGTCACGGTGAAGATTGCCATCAACGTTCGATATATTAAAGTGCTCACCCCCAGCACCACGGTCAGCTCCCGGCCCGAACACAACCGGCCAGATGCTCACCACGTACTCTTCGTGGTGTGGCAGCGGTAGCAGACAGAAGCGAAGGGATCGAAGCGGGCCAGAGCGGTGCCCACGCCACCCGGCGGGAACAGGGTGAGGTTCTGGAAGTAGCCCGAGACCTGGTTCCGGGTAGCGCAGCCCTCGCCGAGGTCGGCATCCTGGTCGTCCCCGTCTCCGTTGTAGTCCACCCCGTAGCCGGAAGGGCAGGAAGCATCGGGCAGCAGCCCGTTCAGGGAGGCGTTCTCGTAGGCCAGCTCCACCCTCCGGTCGCCGACAAACCAGGGCTCCTCCGAGACCGCGGCCCGCGACCCGTGGGCCATATGGCAGGTTAAGCACACCACATCGTTCTGGGCGTAGTTGTCCCGGACGCACCAGTCGCAGGTCATCCCTCCATCCCACTGCTTCCCCTTGTACCCCGTTCCTTCGAGCCCCACCCCCACGTGCACCGGCCCGTCCTGGAGAAGGTACTGGTAGACGTCGTCGGTCATCTCCTGCTGTTGGCGAGAGCTGAAGGGCCCCTCGATGATCTTGTTGGAAATCTTCACCCGGTAGGCCGGGACCTGGGTGGGGTGGCGGTGGCCCTCGCCCCGGACGTTACCGAAGGAAGCGCCGGCTTCCAGATCAAAGGCGAAGTTGCCCGTGGCCTGGCCCACGAAGATGGGTTTGGGGTTGGGGGAATCATCGAAGCCCACGGTGCGCAGGTCCACCCCGTTGTAGTAGAAGACGTGACAGTTCATGCAACCATGCATGTTGGGGGGCAACCCCGATTCCGCCTGGGGAACGGGCGGGCCGAGAGGCGGCTGGTTCCGCCAGTAGTTGACGATGGCGCGGACCTGGGTCTCGTCAAGGGTAGGGATCATGCGCCTCACTGTGGCCTCGTTTATCTCCAGGATGGCCTTGGAGTAGAAGGCCCGGTGGCAAGAGCTGCAGAAGCGGGCCGAGTCTTTGAGCATTTTGGACTGGCTGACATAGACCGCATCTCCCACTATGGCCCCGGTCTCGGCGTAGACCGGCGGCCAGAGGGCGTTGCCTTGGGGAAGCCCCTGGGTATTGACCTCGCTTATCCCCCGAACCCGCAGGGGCTTCCGTTTGGCCCGGACGACGGTCCCCGCGGGTTTGTCCTCGCCGAGGGGGCTCTCCAGGGTGAGGGTAGAGTTAAGGGGGTCTATACCGGTAATCTTCCGCACCACCCCGCCCACGTCCACCTCGTCGGCGGGGATGACCACCCCCTCCCAGGAGACCACCTCGAGGGTGAACCCGGCCGTGCTGTAAACGTGGATCACGGTGTCGGCGGCCGAGGCGTCCTGCGTCAGCGCGGTCACCGGCCTATCCCCGTTACCCCGGTCGTGGATGTCGCCCCGCAAAAGCCGGAAGTTCCCCGGCCGGTTGTGGGGCTCGTGGCAGGAGACGCAGGAGAGCTGGTTCGACCACCCCACGGGGGAAAGGTCGGTTCCCGATCCCCGGTTGGCCAGCACCTGGGCCTCGGTTCCGGTCTCCCGGAATCCGCTACCCGGAGCCCGGAAGATCCGGGCCCAGGGCGGTCCTCCGGTGCGAAAAACGTTGTGCACAGAACTCGAGGGGTTTCCGGCATCCGCCAGCATCTGGATCCCGAACGGTCCGGCCGGGGCCGGGGCGTAGCGGCCGTTACCCAGATACACCCGCCCCCGGGCTTCGTCGTACTTGGAGACGGAGCCGTCATGGCAGGTGCTGCAGAGATCGGTGGCCGTAGGCCCCTTCAGGAGCTTCTCCGAGGAGGCGGCGGAATGCAGCCCGTGACAGCCCGAGCAGGCCCCGGTGAACTCGGTGTAGCTGCCATGGCGGGTCTGGTTGGGGGGAAAGGCGGAGACAATGATGTAGATGCGGGGGTCCTCCATCCCGAAGTAGCTGTAATAGAGGCTGTAGGCCGGCTGGCCGGAAGGGGGGTTGGGGTCGGGGCCGGCCCAGGAGCTTTCGGTCACCAGGTAGTAGTATTCCTCCCAGTCGGTGACGTCGGTATCGTGCAGGACAAGGTAGCGGGTGCTCCCGGCATCGGGCTGCACTATCTCCCAGTTCCCGGGTGGGGGAGTGGTCTGGGCAGAGGAGGTGAGGATGGTGCCCGATCCCCCCACGGCCACGAAGGTGGTTCCATCCCAGGCCACCCCATAAAGGGGGTTGGAGGTGCCCGAGCTGCGCAGAGTCCAGCTCACGCCGTCGGGGGAAGTGACGATGGCACCCGATCCCCCCACGGCCACGAACTTGTCGTTCCCCCAGACCACGGCGGTGAGGGTTTGACTGGTATTGGCCAGCCGCTCCGTCCAGGAGGTGGTGTCGGGGGAGGTGAGGATGGTGGCATCTCCCGAGAAGGCGTCAGGACGGCCCACGGCCACATAGATGGTTCCGTTATAGGTGACACCGTAGAGCATGTACCAGCCAGAGTAGGTTTCCGTCCAGTTCACTCCGTCGTTTGAGACCTGAATGGTGCTGTACCAGTCCGGGAAGTCGGCATACTTTCCGCCTACAGCCACGTATTTACCGCCTCCATAGGCCACTCCCCGGAGGTCGAGGGAGTTGGCCGCCGTGCGGGAAGTCCAGGTGATCCCGTCGGGGGAGGTGAGAATGGTGCCGGACGCTCCCACGGCCACGAACTGGCCCCCTCCGTAGCTCACCCCAAAAAGGTTCTGAGTGGTGCCCGAGTTCTGGGAAGTCCAGTTGATTCCGTCCGGGGAGGTGAGGATGGTGCCCGATCCCCCCACGGCCACGAACTTGTCCCCTCCCCAGGCCACCCCGTAGAGGGGGTTGGTGGTGCCCGAGGCCCGGGAGGTCCAGGTTGAGCCGTCCGGGGAGGTGAGAATGGTACCCGAGTCACCCACGGCCACAAAAAGCCCGTTCCCGTAACCCACCCCCCGCAGGGTCTGGGTGGTCCCGGAGGAAGCGGGGGACCAGTTCACCCCGGCCGGGGTGCCGGGAGGCTCATACGGTCGCCAGGCCCAGGACCCGTCCACCTTCTCCCAGTAGACGGCATAGCGGGCGATCTCCCTAAAGGAACGGTCGCCGGGGTACTCCTCGTCCCGGCGGTGCCTGTACACCACGTAGCGGGAATGCCCGGCGGTGGCACCGGGCGCGTTCTCTAAAAACCAGGTGGGGGGAGGCTCGAAAAGAAGGTCCACCTGCCCCGAGCGGGCCTGGGTCTTGGGTACCACGTAAGAATAACCGGTGGAATGGCTGGCCCCGACCGGCAGAGCAAAGAAGGCCAATGAGACCAATATTGCTACTGCTAAGCGGACAAAAAATGAGGAGCCAATTTTTTCCCCCTTTTTCATGCTCCCGGAAGCATTCTCAAGGGACGTGGCTTTTCAGGTCAATGGATAGGAGTCTTTAGTCCTTTCGATCTAGATACCTCTTTCCCCATCTGAGCTTACGAATCTGGCCGAAGGAAGGGAAGAGGTGCGCTTCTTCCTGGAGGAGGCGGAGGAGGAGCTGAGCCGGATCCTCGAGCGGCTGGAAGGCAAGGAAGAGGTAGCGGTGAAGGCCTTCTGGAAGCCGGAGGCCGTGCGCCGGGAGCTGGGGCAGAGAGGTGAGAGGACGGTCACCTGGAGCGAGGCCATCCGGGTGGGGCAGGCGGTGGAAGCGGTGCTCGAAAGGTGGCGGGAAGACCTGGCGCGGGAGGTGGAGAGGGAGTTCCGCCCCCGGGCGGAGTTTCTGTGGAACGAATCCTGGGCCCCGCGGCTCCTGGCCGACCTGGCTCTTCTGGTACCCCGGGAGGAGGTGCCGGAGATCAAAAAGAGTGTGGCCGCGCTCGGCTCCCGGTTCGGCGGGAGGTTGGAGCTCAAAGCCTTTTTTGGCCTTCCGCCCTACAGCTTCAGCGCCATCCGCTGGCCCGGATCGGGGAGGGAAGAAGGTTGAGCGGGGAAAAGAGCCCGGGGTGGCTACTGGGCGAGATGCTCCTCTTCCCCTTTTCCCTGGTGCTCTGGGTGGCCAGGGAGGTAGAGGAGATGGCGGAGAAGGAGAGGAGGCGCCTGGAGATCGAGACCTGGCGCCTGGCGCTCACGGCAGCCGATGTCGTTCAGGAGACGGCGACCGAAGCCGTTCGGGAGGAGGAAGGGAAATGGGAAGCATGATCCTGGCTCCCAGAGAGCGAGGACTGGCCGAGGTGGTGGAGACGGTTCTGGATAAGGGCCTGGTCATCAACGCCGACATCCAGGTTTTCCTTGCGGGAACGGAGCTCTTGAGTATCAGGCTCCGGGCGGCCCTGGCCTCCTTTGAGACCGCCGCCCACTACGGGCTGGCCTTCCCTTCTGGAACCGATCTCACCGCTCCCGGGTGGAAACGGATCCGGGAAAGGGGATCAGATTTCCTGCCTCTGGGAGAGCCGGAATGGGAACCCCTGCCGAAAAAAAGCCAGGTGGCAGGGGGGAACGGAAAGAGGGAGGAGCTGGGGTGAGCGGCACCGGGGAAGCGGCGCGGGAGCTCCTGGCCCTGGTCCTCTGCCTGGTGGAAGTGGTGAGGGATCTTCTGGAGTTGCAGGCGGTGAGGAGGTTTCAGGCCCGGAGCCTTACCCCCGAGGAGGAGGAGAGGCTGGGCCGGGCTCTCGAAGAGCTGGATCGGGCTATGGAGCGGCTAAAGGAGGAGCACGGGATAGGGGAGGAAGTGGCCCGGTGGAGAAGGGATCTCGACCGCCAGGTGGAGGATATCCTTCTGGCCTTCGAGGGGTAGCGGCCGTAGGCGATCCTTACTGCTACCTCTACGCGGTGGTCCCGGGGCGGAAGGAGGGCCGCATCGCGGGACTGCGGGTGGGAAACCGGGAGCTCTACCGGGTGGGGAAGAGGGGCCTAATGGCCGTAGTGCACCGGGGAGAGCCGGGGGAGCCCTTCGCCCGTACCGAGGAGGAGGCTCTGGAGCGGGCCTGGCTCCACTACCGGGTGGTGGAAGAGATACGGCGTCGCTACTCCTCCGTTTTGCCCCTGGCGGCAGGTCAGGCCCTGCCCGGCCAGCCTCCCGAGGAGACGGTGAGGAGATGGCTCGGGGAAAACGAGCCCTGGATCCGGGAGAGGTTAGAGTTCTTGCGGAGCAGGGACGAGTACCGGGTGGAGATCCGGCCGGGGGAGGAAGGGGACCCGGAGATTCCGGAAGCGGAAGGGGGAAGGAGCTATCTCGCCCGCCGGGCCGCCCGGCTGTCCCGCCAGGAGGCCAGGGAGAAACGATGGAAAGAGAGGGCGGAGAGATGGGTAACTCTGCTCGGAGAAAGCGGTCCGGTGGAAGCGGAGAGGCGGCAGGGAGAACTCCTGGCCTTCTGCCTCCTGCCGCGATCGGAAGCGAGGGAGATTCTGGAGCGCCTCGCGGAAAAAGCCCGGGAAGAGAGGGTGGAGCTCCGCTGGAGCGGCCCCCGGGCTCCCTATACGTTCGCCCGTCCCTGAGCCGTCCCTCACCGGCGGAGGAGAGAGACCCCCGCTTGGGGGGACTGGTGGCCCTTCTCGACCGAGGGCTGGCCCGGGGCCTGGCGACGGACGTGGAGCTGGTGATCGGGCTGGGAGGGGTACCGCTTCTCGTTCTCCGGCTCCTCGCCGCCCTGGCCGGCTGGGAAACGGCCCGGGAGTTCGGTCTGGCGGGGGAGGAAAGGGAACCTTTCCCCGGAGAAACGGTGGGAGAAGAAAGAGGGGGAGATACCGATGCCACGAGAGGAAGCCGATCAGGTGGTACGAGCGGTGATGGCCGCGAGGGAGGGCTTGAGGAGGACCCGGGAGAAGCTCCTTCTGGCCCGGGAAAGGCTCCGGGACATGGAAAGGGAGCGGAGGGAGCTTTTCCGGCGGCGGAAGGAGATCTTGAACCGCGGGCGGCGGTCCGGGTTCGGAGGTGAGGGGCCTTGCACCTCCTGAGGATCGCCCGGCGGGGAGTGGAGGAGCTGGCCCAGGTCACCGGGCTCAAGCCGGGGTCGGTCACCGGGCTTTCGGCCCTGGAAGACGGTTTTTCGCTGGAGGTGGAGATGGTGGAGAAGGAGTCCATCCCCCGGAGCATGGACATCCTGGCTCTCTACCGGGCTCGCCTCGATCCGGAAGGCCACCTCCTGGGGTTCGAGCGCCTGGGGCTCCGCCGCCGGGGGGAGACCACGGTGGGCGAGACCGCGCTCGATGCCTAGACGGTGCCTCCCGGTCTGCCGGCAAGAACCGGCATCCGGCTAAAGCGGCTGTCCCCCCAAACCCGTAGCTTCTGGGAGCTCTGGTTTCGCCATTTCGCCACTCTAGGGTCGGTACCCGAAGCCATATTGGCCCGCCTGGCTTCTGAGGACCCCCCAGATACTGACCTCTTCCCGGGGCACCCTGCACCTCCTGATCGGCGGAGTCAGGCTGAGTTTCCTCCATTACCCCTATGCCCTGCTGGAACCCCTCATCCCCTGGCGGGGAACCTCCATAGCCTCCCTCCTGGACCTCGGCCTGATGAAGCTCTCGGCTATCGCCGGAAGGGGTACCAAAAAGGACTTCTACGACCTCTACTTTATATGTCAGGAGATCCCCCTACCCATCCTCTTCTCCCGGCTGGAAGATAAGTTCGGCCCCGGGATCAACCGCTATCACGTACTGAAGAGCCTGGCCTTCTTCGCCGATGCCGAGGACGATCCCGAACCGGTGCTGCTTAAAAAGACGGAGTGGAACCAGGCAAAAGAATTCTTTGCTCGGGAAACCCCAAAGCTGCTGAAACTTTAGCCTCCCGGGACTACCCTGTGGTGGGGACAGAAGCGTGCACCGAGCGGATTCCCTCACCCTCGCCACCGCCGGGGCCTGCCAGGATGTGGGGCAGGGCTTGTTTTCCGTCTGCGCCTGATCTACCAAGACCTCAGTTCGGAACCCCCAGCCCCTTACCTCCGCTCCGGCACCTGTTCGTGCCCACAATAGCCATAAGTTTACATAAGATCCATTATGGGAAGTAGGGGGAGAGGGCCACGCTCGGCCATGGCCATAAGAGCGCCCACTCCAGGCCATGCGGTGGCCAGTTTGCCCCGCAGGCTGCGCCAGCGGGTGACGCACCGCTCGTGGTTATCGTCCCGCCGGTTCAAAAAAGCCGAGAGGGGGGTCCTGTTACGTTGCGAGATGGCGGGCGGTTGCGGATGTCTCCGAGGAGTATCAGGATCGCAGGCGGCGGTGCTCTTCGGCCAGGGCGGCGACCCGGGCGCGCAGCGCATCCCGCACCCGGCGGAACGCGGCCATGATCTCCTCCTCCGTGCCCCGAGCCCGGGCCGGGTCCTCGCAGGGCCAGTGGAGTCGTCGGACGCGGGGCGGGGTAAGGGGGCAGCGCTCCTCGGCCTCGCCGCATACGGTGATCACCAGGTCCATGGTGTCCAAGAGTGCTGGATCAACGGTTTTAGAGACCTGGCGGGAGATGTCCACCCCGGCCTCCGCCATCACGGCCACAGCGTACGGGTGCAATCCTCCGGCCTCCAGACCGGCCGAGTGCACCTCCCATAGATCGCCTCCCAGGGCCCGCGCCCAGCCCTCAGCCATCTGGCTGCGGCAGGAGTTTTTTGTGCACAGGAACATGACCTTGAGCCGCTGGCCCTGGCTTCTCAGGGCCTTTCCCTCCATCTCGCCAGCAAGGACCGGGCCTCCCCGCTTTCCAGGGCTTCCCGACATCTCCTCACCGCTTCCCCCCAGTCCCTCTCCCGCCCGCCGGCGTAAAGCCTCAGAGCCGCGTTGGCCACAGCCGCCTCCCCCAGCTCCAGCTCCCTCCGGCCGAGGATCTCCTCGGTGAGCCGGGCTGTCTCCCGTGGAGAACCACCGGCTGGCCTGCGGCCGCGGCCAGAATCGAGGCCGTCACCCCCACGGGGACGGTCTCCTCCCGCCCGTCATAAGCTCCCGAGACGTCCAGCCAGGACCGACGACCAGATCCCCCAAGCCCGGGCGCCTGGGGATCTCGGGAAGAGGGAGTGGTCTCACCATCCAAGTCATCCCTGTTCACGAGGAAACCCCTTATGCCCTCCAGCAGCCCGGCCAGTTCTTCTTCGGTCTCGCCCTTCCAGCGCATGGCCAGGAGAAACCCGCCCAAAGTGACGGGATCCCACTCCCCCTCCAGGATGGCCCTCGCCGCCTCCCGAGCCTCCTCCCGGCTGAGGTGACGGGCTCCCCGGGGTCCATCTCCCACCTTTTGCAGAAAGGGCAGCAGTAGGTTGGAATGCATTCCGTTCATGACATTTATTATTAAATAGTATGGATTATTAAATCTCAAAAAACAAGCACAAGGAGAAGTGGTTTGCCTTCCCCAAGACAACCTGCATTGCAAGTCTTTTTCTTTCCGCTCCCCACTCCCCGGCCGTCGTGCGCGCCTCATGCACGCCCTTTCGTCTTCTGCTGCGGGAGCCCGGGTCCTTACGGGCTTTCTGCCGGCTCAGCCCGGGTTGCTCTCAGGATCACCGTACCTCCGAGCCCAGAGAGGACCGAGGCGACCAGGATGCCCGCCTTGGCCGAGGCCAGCTCCGGAGAACTGCCGAAGGCCAGGTGAGCGATAAAGAGGGACATGGTGAAGCCGATGCCTCCCAGCCAGCCCACGCCGTAGATATGCCGCCAGGTGACGCTGGCCGGAAGGGCGGCGAGACCGGTTCGGACGGCCAGCCAGGAAAACAGGGTGATGCCGGTTTGCTTCCCCAGCACCAGGCCGGCGAGCACCCCCAGGGTGACCGGGTCCTGAAGCGCTGAGACCACGTTTTCGCCTCTTACGGTCACCCCGGCGTTGGCCAGAGCGAAAAGGGGCATGATGCCGAAGGCCACCCAGGAGTGGAGTCCCTCCTCCATTTTCTGAAGAGGGGTTTCCACCAGCTCGCAGGCCTCCTCCAGAGCGTGCAGGGCCGATTGCTGGCCTTCGTTGGTGAGGATGCCCCTACCGTCCCGGCTTGAGGCCTCGAACTCTGCCAGGAGAGCCCGGCCCTGACGGAGGAACTCCTCGGCGTCTATCTTAGTCCGGGCTGGGATGGTCAGGGCCAGGAGCACCCCGGCCACGGTGGGGTGGACACCGGATAGGAGAAAGGACCACCACAGGCCCATCCCCAGGAGACTGTACACCAGGAGGCTGCGCACTCCGCTCCAGTTGGCCACAGCCAGAGCCAGGAGGAATCCCGCTCCGTAGAGAAGGTAGGTCCAGGATATCCCCCCGGTGTAGAAGAGGGCGATGACCACCACCGCCCCCAGATCGTCGGCGATGGCGAAGGCGGCAAGGAAGACCTTCAATCCCAACGGCACTCTCCGGCCCAGTAGGGCCAGGATGCCCAGGGAGAAAGCAATGTCCGTAGCCATGGGGATCCCCCAGCCCCGGATGGTGGCCTGACCCCGGTTAAACGCGGCATAGATCAGGGCCGGAGCCACCATGCCCCCCAGGGCGGCAAAGACGGGGAGGGCGGCCTTTCGGGAGGAGGAGAGCTCCCCCACCAGGAACTCCCGCTTGATCTCCAGGCCCACGAGCAAGAAGAAGATGACCATCAGCCCGTCGTTGATCCAGAAGTGGAGGGGACGGGAGAACTCAAATCTCCCCACATGAATGGTGATCTCCGTCTCCCAGAGATGCCAGTAGCTCTCTGCCCAGGGGGAGTTGGCCCAGGCCAGGGCGATGAGCGTACAGAGGAGGAGGACGATGCCCCCCGAGGCCTCCAGGCGGGCAAACTCCTGGAAGGGCCGGAGTATCCTCTCTATGGGCAGGCGGGCTTTAGTTCTGGACGTCATTGACGCCAGAGGGAACGGAGATAGGCGGCCAGGGCCTCTTTATGCTCCGGCATAAGATCGGCCACTGGGCAGGGAGGCATTCCCTCCCCGGGATCGCCTTTCTCTATCCGCCGGATGAGGGCCTCATCAGTAGGGTACTTCTGCGCCAGCTCCGGGCGGGCGAGAGAGGAGAACCGGCCCCCCCGGGCTCCTCCTCCGTGACACCCCGCGCACAGGCGGTCGAAAAGCCGTTCCCCGTAACGCACGAGATCATAAGAACCAGCCCGATCACCGGGGCCTCGGGCCACCTCTGGCCCACCGCTCTCGCCGCCATCACCGGAGCCGCTCTTGACGCAGCCTGCCAGGAGCAAGATCGAGAGCATTACCAGCATGGCTACCATCCCACCGGCACCTGCCCTGGGGGGCTTGGGCGGACTTTCCGTGACCCCTCACCCCCGAGGCGAGGCGGGGAGGAGATTCTCCAACCTCTCCACGATGATCTCCGGCTCCTCCATCCTTCCCACTCCCCAATCCCCCCCGGCCAGGCGCCCCTCCGTCGGCCCGAGGAAAAGGTATCCCCGCCGGCGGAGAACTTCCACGTGCTCCTGCACCACCGGGTTCTCCCACATGGCGGTGTGCATGGCCGGGCAGAGGAGGACCGGCCGCCGGGTGCCCAGGGTGAGGAGAAAGTCGGTGACCACGTCGTCAGCCAGTCCGAGCCTCAGACGGGCCAGAAGGTCGGCGGTGGCCGGGGCCACCACGGCAGCATCCACCTCCCGACCGAGGCCGACGTGGGGCAAGGGTTCGGGTTCCCCGCGCAGGTGGTGCCAATGAACGGGGCGACCGGAGAGGGCAGCCAGGGCCAGCGGAGATACAAACCGGGAGGCCCGGCGGGTGAGCAGTACCTCTACCTCCGCTCCCCTCTCCCGGAGAAGGCCTACCAGATGAGGGATTTTCGAGGCCGCTATCCCCGCCCCCACGCAGACGGCTATCCGCACCTTCTGCAAAGGAAAGGTCACCTTTTCTCCTTCTTCGCCCCCCGGGGGTGTTCCTCCTTTCTCCCCGGCCCCCACCGATCCGGGACGGGAGCTCAGAAAGTTCAGTACCTCCCGGGCTATGGCCTCCTTCCCCGCCAGCCGCCGGGGAGGATCCGGGGGAGCCAGAAAAAAGGCCCGGTGCACCGGCTCCCACTCCTCCCTTCTCGTAGCCACCACGGCGTCGCTGTGCTCCAAAAGGGCGGCCGCCCGGCGCAGGAGCTCCTCCTCCCCTACCCCGGATTCGAATTTGGCCGCCACCACCACTGCCCCCGGGGCCCACTCCCGGAGGTGAGGCAGGATCTTGGGAGTAGGCTCAAGCCTAATCACCAGCTCCCCTTCCCGGGAGGGTATCTTCCCCTTCAGGGCTTTCACCGGAGCGAAGTCGGCCACGGCCATAGTGTGGACCACGGCCTCCGGCTCAAGACCGCGGAGAAGGCGCTCCAGGACCGCCGCCGCCTCCGCCGCCGTCCCTACCCGCAGAAGGAAGAGGGATCCGGAAGGTGCCTGGAGAGCCAACCGGCAGAGGTCTTCCTCCTCTCCCGGGACAAACCCCGCCTCTCCGGCGGCCACCGGCGCGGGCAGGGCGGCACCGGGGCCGGCCACGTAAATCACCACGGCCCCTCTCCTTGCCGCCTCCTCGGCTATCCCCGCCCCCAGCCGCCCGGTGGAGACGTTGCTCAGAAAACGCAGGTCATCCAGCGGCTCTCTCGTCGGTCCGGAGGTGACGACTATCTTTTTTCTCTCCAGCGTAAAATAACTTGACAACTTGCAGGTCACTGCATAATTATTAACCCATAAGCCGATGGGAGGGAAAGGGTTGGAAGGGCGAGACCACTGGCCGGTGCCGGGAGACTGGGATTTGAGCTGGGAGGTGTCGCCCACGGAGGCTCATCTCGGCGACCTCCTCTTTCTGAACAAAATGCTCCTCTGGAACCACTTCCACCTGGCGGGCAAGCACCGGCTCCTCCCCGGGGAGTACGGGGCTTTCCCCACACCCCCCCATCTCGACCCCGACGGGTAAGCTGCGGGCAAGCTTAAACTTCGGGCTCGGACTTCCATACCGCCAGGACGCGGCCTAAAATGAAATCCCTCCCCGCGCACCACCTGCACCAACCCACCTGGCGGTGGCGGACTAATCTAGAAAAGCGGTAGGTACTGCTCCACTTCCCAGGGGTGGACCTGGCTCCGGTAGATATCCCACTCGATCTGCTTGGCATCGAGGAAACGGGTATAGATGTGTTCCCCCAGGGCCTCCTGGATGACCCGGTTGCGCTTCAGCTCCTCCATGGCCTGGGCCAGACTTCCCGGAAGGCTGTCTATCCCCAGCTCCATCCTTTCCCGGGCGGTCATGGCGTATATGTTCCGGTCCACAGGCGGAGGGGGCTCGATCCGGTTCTTTATTCCGTCCAGCCCGGCCTTTAAGGTCACGGCCAGGGCCAGATAGGGGTTGCAGGAGGGATCGGGGGAGCGGAGCTCGAGTCTCGTGGAAAGGCCCCTTTTGGCCGGAATCCGGATGAGCGGGCTACGGTTGCGGTGGGACCAGGCGATGTAGACCGGAGCTTCGTAGCCGGGCACCAGTCTCTTGTAGGAGTTGACCAGAGGATTGCAGATGGCGGTGAAGGCCCTGCAGTGCCTGAGCAACCCCCCTATGAAGTGAAGGCACAGCTCGCTGAGCCCATCGGGCCTCTGGGGGTCGTGGAAGGCGTTTTCCCCTCCCCGGAAGAGGCTCATGTGCAGGTGCATCCCGGAGCCGTTGACCCCGTAGAGGGGCTTGGGCATAAAGGTGGCGTGGAGTCCGTGTTTTGCCGCCACCACCCGCACCACCATCTTGAAGGTGACGATGTTGTCCGCAGTGCGCAGGGCGTCGGCGTATTTGAAGTCTATCTCGTGCTGTCCCGGGGCCACCTCGTGGTGGGAGGCCTCGATCTCGAACCCCATGGCCTGCAAGGTGAGCACCATCTCTTCCCGGGCCTCCTCCCCCTTGTCCACGGGGGCGAGATCGAAATACGATGCCCGGTCCTGGGTCCGGGTGGTGGGCCGGCCCTCCGGGTCGAGGAGGAAGAGGAAGAACTCGGGCTCCGGGCCCACGTTGAAGGTGAAGCCCATCTCCGCTGCCTCCCGGAGCGCCCGCTTGAGCGTCCCCCGGGGGCACCCGGAGAAAGGAGTTCCATCGGGGTTGTAGATGTCACAGATGAGCCGGGCCGTGGTGTACTGCCCGTCCTTCCAGGGAAAGACGGTGAAGGTGTCCGGATCCGGCCGCAGGTACATGTCCGACTCCTCGATGCGTACAAACCCCTCTATGGAAGAGCCGTCGAACATCAGTTCCCCCGCCAGGGCTTTTTCCAGTTGCCCCACCGGGATGTCCACGTTTTTGGTTATCCCCAGGATGTCGGTGAACTGCAGGCGGATGGAGGAGACCTGATACTCCTTCACCGCCTGGCGGACGTCAGCTTCGGTCAGGGCCAAGACTCATCCCCCCTCAGGAAATTCCTCTTCCTCCAGTGATTCCAGGATCTTCATTAGCCGGGCGTAGTCGGTCACCGGATAAAGCGACCGCAAAGGTTCCCCCTGCAATTGCCTTCCGGGATCTCCCTCCAGGGCCTCGAGAGGCGAGCGGATCCCTTCCCTCCTCCCCTCCCCCGTCTCCGGCCCGAGGAGCCGGGCTATCCTCTGCAGACTGTAGCCCTCCTCGCGGAGCCGCTTTATAACCCGGATTCTCTTCACATCCTGAGGAGAATAAACCCTTTGCCCTCCCGGGGTGCGCCGCGGGGAGACGAGGCCCTTTTTTTCGTAGTACCGGATCTGCCTCTCCGAGAATCCGGTAAGCCGGGCCACTTCACCTATGGAGCAAAAGACGGTCTCTTCTTTCTCCTCCATGGCTCCTATCCCATTTAGGAGATGGTCAGATTCCCTGTCAAGCTGGTGGGGCTCCCTTGCCTCTTCCTCGGGCGGTCTCAACGCCGAAAGAGGGGCAGATGGCGCCTCAAGCCGTACGGGCGCTGCGGGTTGTGCCCAGGGTTTCGATGTGCCTCCAGGCCGCTTCCCGGACATCGGAGGGAAGGAGATTGACCAGATCCTCCCGGCCGGGACAGGGGTGGCTGGCCAGGCGGCGGGCCTGGATGCGGGTGGCCTCTTCCAGTACGTTGCGGATGAGTCGGGCGTTGCCCCGGGTGATGGCCAGGGAAGCCTGGGGAAGCCTGAGAAGCCGGCGGAGCTCGTGGAGCGCCTCCGGCACCAGGCAGTAGTCGCGCTCCCGAGCCATCCGCCGCCCTATCTCCACCAGCTCCTCCACCGTATAGTCGGGAAAGTGGAGGTGGAGGGCGAAGCGGGAGCGGAGACCGGGATTCTGTTCCAAAAACCATTCCATCTCCCGGGGATACCCGGCCACGATCACCACCAGCCGCCCCCGGTGGTCCTCCATGGCCTTGACCAGGGTGTCTATGGCCTCCTTCCCGAAATCCCTCTCTCCTCCCCGGGTGAGGGAGTAGGCCTCGTCCACGAAGAGGACCCCTCCCATGGCCTTGCGGATTTGCTCCCGCGTTTTCTGTGCCGTGTGTCCCACATACTCCCCCACCAGGTCGGCCCGCTCCGCCTCCACCAGGTGCCCCTTCTCCAGGACCCCCAGTTCCCGCAGTTTCTCCCCCAGGATGCGGGCCACGGTGGTCTTACCGGTTCCGGGATTCCCCTGGAACACCATGTGCAGGGACTGCCCCCCGACCTTCAGCCCCAGCTCGGCCCTTTTTCGCTGGATCTTCAGGTAGTCCCAGAGCTCCCGCACCGTGGCCTTGATCCGGTCAAGCCCTACGAGATCGTCGAGATTCATGACGAGACATATTACGCCGCTGGCTTTTCCTCAGTAACTGGCCCAGCGGTTTTAGCCCACTTCGCCGGTGGCTGAGGGGATGAGATCCCTAAGGCCAAAAATGCAATGAGCATGCCCCCCACTTTTTCTGACCGCCGTCGGTTAACGTCTGCAGCCACCCCCAGATTCTTGCCGCCGGGATACCTGCGACGACGCCGGGTGGCGGGGATCCAAGGCCTCTGCTCGCCACTTTCATTCCACCGCCAGCGGAGGGCCGGTCCGGCTGGCCAGCACAGGGGGGTGTCGTGCTAGCATCTTCTCGAGTTGACGAACTCCGGGGTGGAGATAAAGGAGCGTCTTCTCCGGCTGCGGGAGGCCATAGCCCGCTGGGCGGAGCGGGCGGGCAGGCGGCCGGAGGAGGTGCGGCTCGTTCTGGCCACCAAGTACGCCGGGGTGAAGGAGCTCCGGGCGGCCCTGGCCGCCGGCGAGAGGTGCTTCGGGGAGTCCCGGGCGCAGGACCTCGTGGCCAAGACCCGGGAGATCGGCTCCGGGGAAGCGGAGTGGCACTTCATCGGACGGCTGCAGACTAACAAGGTAAGGCAGGTGGTACCCCTCATCACCCTTCTCCAGTCCCTAGACCGGGAAAGCCTGGCCCGGGAGGTGAGCCGCCACCTTCAGCGGAGGGAGCCGGGGCGCACCCTGGATTGCCTGGTGGAGGTAAACGTAGCGGGAGAGGAAGCCAAGGCAGGGCTACCTCCTGACGAAGAGACGGTGGCCCGCTTCTCCTACTGGGCGGCCTCCCTCCCGGGGATCAGAATAGCCGGGCTGATGGCGCTGGGCCCCTATCCGGCTCCGGAAGGGGAGATCCGCCGGGCTTTCAGCCGCCTGCGGGAGATCTTCCAGGCCCTGGACCGGATGAGGCTCCCGGGGGTAGAGATGCGCCACCTCTCCCTGGGCATGTCCGGTGACTTCCACCTGGCCATCCTGGAAGGGGCCAACATGGTGCGCATAGGAAGCCTCGTATTTCGGGGAGGAGAGATCCCTCAGCCCTAAACCCCGAAAAGGGATGGGCGGCCATCTTGCTCTATCCGCTCCCCTCGGTCGGTCATCTGGCGGCCCGGGAGGAAGGTAGCCCTGCGGATACCTGCCCGTTGGCGGGTACGTGTCCCATGACCACCTCTACGTGGTGCACCCGGCCGTCGCCGTGGGGGGGGACGACCTGGCCCTGAATGGCCTGTCCGTCTACCCGGATCTCCTTTACCCCCCGCTCCACTCCCTCGGGGTTTTTTACCTCGATCTCGTAAACCGCTCCCCGGAAGTGGCGCTTGACCCGAAACCCGCTCCAGGCGGGGGGTATCACCGGGTCTATCCTAAGTCCCTCCAGCTCCGGCCGTACCCCCAGGATGTAGTCGAGACAAGCCCTGAGCATCCAGGCCGCTGTCCCCGTCATCCAGGTGAACTCCCCCTGGCCGAAGAAGGGGGAATCGGCCCCGTGCACGTACTCGGCGTAAACATAGGGCTCGGCCTTGTAAAGATCGGGGTTCTTCCCCCGGGTGATGAAGGAGGTCTTCTTCCAGAGCTCGTAGGCCCGGGCCCCCCTGCCGAGAAGGCATTCAGCGATGATGCACCAGGTCACCGTGTGGTTGAAGATGGTCCCGTTCTCCTTCACCCCGGGGGCGAACATAGTGATGATCCCCACGTCGTCCTCCACTTCCCGGAAGGAGGGAAGGAAGAGACAGGGACCGTAGGGAGTCTCAAGGTATTTCCTCACCGACTCCAGACACTCTGTCCCCCGCTCCTCTCGGGCCACCCCCGATAGCACCCCCCAGGTCTGGGAGTTTATATATATCCTCTCCTCCCCTCCCAGCGTCCTCCCCCCGTCGGTGGTGGCCCGGGTGTACCAGCGGCCGTGCCAGCAGTAGCGGTTGATGCGCTCCGCCAGCTCTTCATACTCCCGCTGGTAGTCTCTGGCCGCCTTCTCGTCCCCTATCACCCGCATGAGCTCGGCCATGTCCCGGAGCATCCAGGCCAGGAACTGGGAGGTCATCACGCTCTCCCCCCGCCCCTCAATACCCACCTGGTCCAGGGCGTCGTTCCAGTCGGCCTCCCCCATGAGGGCCAGTCCCCTCTCGCTTCTCCGGCTCAGGGTGTAGCTCAGGGAGAGGCGCATGTGCTCGAGCACCGTTCCCTCCCCCCCGTCGTAGAAGGGGACTGTCTCCTTCAGGAAGTCGAGATCCCCGGTCTCCCGGAGGTACCAGAAGGTGGCCAGAACAGGCCAGAGGGCATCGTCGGAATGTCCGGTGCGGGGGCCGATGTCGGAGATGGGATCCCAGTTGTGGAGGGTGCCCCCGTCCCGGAACTGGTGCCGCCACATGTAGAGAACCTTCCGCTTGGCCCAGTAAGGGTTTATGGGTAGCACACCCAAAAGATCCTGGGAGCTGTCCCGGAACCCCACAATGGAGCCTCCCCCTATGTAGTAGGAGGCCATGCGCGACCAGTTGAAGGTCACCCAGCACTGATAACGGTTCCAGATGTTCACCGAGAGGTCAAACTCATTATCCGGGGTATCCACCCAGAACTTGTCCAGGTAATCGTCCCAGAAGCGCCTCACCTCGGCCAGAGCCCGGTCGGCGAAGCCCGGCTCCCCGTACTTCTCCCGGAGATGGGGGATCTCCTCCCGGGAGCTCACCGTACCCACCAGCACGGTGAAGGAGTAGCTCTGCCCGGGCTCCAGCAGAACCCTGGAGTGCATGGCCCCCACCACGTCCTGGCCGTCGGCCAGGGAGTTGGAGAGGTGGCCCGCCCTCACTCCCGCCGGGGCGGAATAGTAGCCGTACCTCCCGAGGAAGGACTCCTTCAGGGTGTCAAAGCTCATCACCGGGAACCCGGCGGCCATGAAGGCCAGCCTATCCCACTCCAGATGAGGCTTGGCCGGGCCGTGGCCCAGATTCCAGTACTTCATCCCCGCGGTGATGACCCCGTCGTGGTACTCCACCCTCTTGAAGAGGTTGGCGAAGGCCGTCTCCAGGAGGTCGAAACCGTAGCTCCCCAGAGCCCACTCCACAAAGGCAAAGAGGGAGAGCTGTCGGGGGCTGTCCCCGGGGTTTCTCAAGGTCACCTTCCAGATCTCCAGATGGTCGTGTAGGGGGACGAAGTACACTATCTCCCCCTCTATGCCTTCGGTGCGGGAGCGGATAACGGTGTAGCCAAGACCATGGCGGCACTCCCAGGATTCATAGGGAGCCTGGACGGGTTGCCAGTTTATGCTCCATATCTTTCCCGAATCCTCGTCCCGGATGTAAATGTAGCGGCCGGGCCGGTCCTCGATCAGGGCCAGGGAGGGATGGGCCCGGGTCAGCCGGTGGTATCCGGAGCTCCGGAAGAAGGAGTACCCCCCTCCGGTCTGGGAGATGAGACAGCAGTACCTCCCGTTGGTCAGGTAGTTCGCCCAGGGCCGGGGGGTGAGGGGAGTGGTGATGATGTATTCCCGGCCGTCCTCGCTGAAACGCCCGTAGGGCAAACCCATCACCTCTTGCGATAGAATCTATTCTCTTTTATCGCCCAGAAGCCCCAATTGGTTGACTACGGCCCGCACTCCAGTGATGCTCTCGGCCAGCTCCTTGGCCAGGGAAAGCTTTTCCGGGGCGTCCACCCTCCCCCGCAGGTACACCACTCCCTTGCGGCAGACGGGTTTTATGGGCAGGTGGCCCAGCTCCTTGACCTGGTGAAGGAGGCTGTAGACCCTCTGGGAGAGCAACTCGTCTTTGAGGTCCAAAAACCAACACCTCCTCGGCTATTATTTTGCGAGGGGGACGCCGACTTCTGTCCTTCCGTAACGATCTTCCAACCGCACCACGTCTTCCACCTCGGGGGTGGAAACCTCGAAGATAACTAGATCCGTCTCCGCCTCTATCCGGTGCACCGTCCCCGGTTCTATAGTTACGGCCAGCCCTTCCCTTATAGGCCTCCTATCCTCTCCCAGGGTGAGCGTCCCCCTGCCTCGCAGAAAGTAGAGGGACTCCATCTTCTCCCGGTGGTACTGAAGGCTCAGGGACTCCCCTCCCCGCACCTCGATGATCTTGCCTACATATTTTTCCGTCACCGCCCACCATATCTCCCGGCCCCAGGGTTTTTCCACCACTTTCAAAACTGCTCACCCCCTTCCTAACTTATCGGGTTCCCCTAGGCCTCTATTGAGATGCGGGTGGAGGTCTTGGCGCACGCCTCCTTCATGGCCGTGTAAGCCAGGAGGTAGGCGAGAAGCGATTCCGCTCCCTGGTTGGCGTTGGGCCCCCGGGGGGTAAGACCGTCGCAGCATCCCCCGGTATCCGGGTCGTAGAGGGGAGCCCCCAGGGAGTTCTCCCCGTGGAACCAGGCAAAGGCCCGGAAGGCCGGCTCCAGGAATTCTCTTTCTCCGAGCTCCGAAGCGGTGAGGCAGGCCAGTACCATGAGACCGGCGTCCACTGGCTGCTCGTCGAAGAAGGCCCGTCTCCCCCCTCGCCGGTACCATCCTTCGTTGCCCACCACCTGGAGGTATCCCCGGGGGAACACCACCTCCTGCAGAAAGCGCAGGCTCTCGAGGGCTATGCGCCGGTAGCGCTGGTTCCCCGTGGTCCGGTAAACCTCAAGGAGAGCGAGGGGCATCACCGCGTTGGAGTAGGTCAGACTGTCCTCAAACCAGTACCAGCCAGGAGAGGAGGTAGCCCGGTACCGCTCCACCAGGACGTCCGCCAGCCGGTGTAGGAGCTGGCCCAGGCGCTGCTTCTCCGGATGGACTCCGGCCACCTGGGCCAGCCCCAGGAGAGCGTAGGAGATGGCCCGGCTGGCCTCCAGCTCCCCCAGCCAGGGGAGCATCCGGTCAAAGACCCGGCGGGCATTTCTCCCGATGGGAGAAGCGGGGAGAAGGGCCATGGCCGTGCCCAGAGCCCAGACCGCCCTTCCCTGGGCATCCTCGGAGCCCACCAGGTCCACGAAGCGGCGGGAGTAATCCACGAAATTGTGGAGTTTGCCGTCCCCCTCCTGGACGTAGGAGAGAAAGGCGAGGTATCTCTCCGCCAGAGCCAGCACCCCCTTCTCGCCGGTAGAGCACCAGAGGCGCAGGGCCACTATAAGCGCCCGGGCGTTGTCGTCTGTGGTGTAACCGGAACTTCTGTCCGGGAGGGAATAGAAGGAGTGCTGAATGATGCCCGTGCAGTCGGTGAGGCGATAGAGGTGATCCAGCTTCAGCGGAGGAAGCGGCAGATGAGTCTTTTTGAGCTTCATCCTCTCAAAACGGTGGTTCTCGGCGCCGCCTCCATCGTCTCGAGGAATAGGCGGGCATATTGAGATCCCAGGAGACTCCACCTCATGCTCCTTCCCAGCATCCTGGCCCGCGCCTCGCAGAGATGTCTCCGATGCGGGTTCCGCAGGAGCTGAAGCAAAGCTCTGGCTATCCCCTCGGGATCCCGAAAGTCTACCAGACATCCTGCTCCACCTCCCAAAAGCTCCTCAGCATGGTAATAAGGCGTGGAGACGACCGCTTTCCCCATCCCCACCGCGTAAGCCAGGGTCCCGCTGGTGATCTGCTCCCGCCCCAGATAAGGCGTCACGTAGATGTCCGTGGCCAGGAGATAACAAAGGAGCTCCTCCTGACCAAGATACGAGTTGACAAACCTGACGTGCTCCCTAAGTCCCAGCCTCTCCACCAGCCCCAGAAGGCTCTCCCGATAGCTTTCCCCGTGGATCCTCCTGACCCCGGGGTGAGTCTCTCCCACCACGAGGTAGATGACCTCCGGGAACTCTTCCACCACCGGGGGGAGGGCCTCCAGGGCATACTCTATGCCCTTGCCCGGGTTCAGGAGGCCCATGGTGGCGATAACCACCCGGCCCTCCACCCCCAGCATTTCCTTCGCCTCCCGGGGAGTGATGGGAGGAGGATCAGGCACCCCATGGGGGATGATGGCGATTTTTTCCCTCTCCACCCCGTACACGGAGGTCAGTATCTCCATGCCCCTTCGGGCCATAACCGTCACCATCTGGCTTTTTCTTGCCAGAAGTCGTATTATCTTCCTCTTCCGCTCATCGGGGTGAGCCAGCACGGTGTGGAAGGTGGTGACCAGAGGCTTTTGGAGCTCGGCCGTAAAATCCAGAACATACTCTCCGTCCGGTCCCCCGAAGATGCCGAACTCGTGCTGCAGGCTCACCGTTACGGAGGGAAGAGAGTTCACGTACCGGGCGGCTTCCCGGTAATCGGGAAGGAACTTCTGCCTTATCCCCTCCCCCTCTTCCACTACCGGCAACACCTCAATGTCTCTGATTAGGCCTGTCCCCCTTACGGCATCTAAAAGATGAGCCGCAAAAGTGGCCAGGCCGCACCGGCGCGGCGGATAGGTCCCTACCAGAACCAGCCTCCGGCTCAAAGACGCACCCCCTTCGTTTTTAGGCTTCAGGCCACCATGGCCGAGGCCACCGAATCCTCCACCCTTACCCGGTGGCCCACCACGCATTCCACCAGAGTAACCCCGCTTTCCACCCGGGCCCCCTCCCAGAGGACGCTTCGGGAGACCACCGCCCCTTCGGATACCCTGACCCCGGCCCCCAGGCACACCCAGGGGCCCAGGACGGCTCTTTTGTCCACCACTGCTCCCTTCCCGATCACCAGCGGCGGTATTAGTCGGGCCTCCGCAGAGACCACCGCTCCCTCCCCCACCCAGATCCCTCTCGACCTCTCCACCTCCTGGAGAGAAACAGGCAATTTATGGCTCATGCCGTCCCAGTGCACCTGAAGGTATCTTTCCCTCGTCCCCACGTCCACCCAATAGCCGGTGTAGGGAAAGGCTGCCACTTTGTATCCTTCCTGGATGAGGCTGGGAAAAACTTCCCGCTCTACGGAAACCGGCCGTCCCCGGGGAATAACCGAGGCTACTGCAGGTTCCATCACGTATATCCCGGCGTTGACGGAGGAGTGGGGCACGGGGAAATCCGGCTTCTCCACAAAACCCCTTACCCTGCCATCGCCGTCTGTCAGCACCAGCCCGTAAGCGGAGGGATCGGGGACCCGAATGACGGCTATGGTGACGTCCGCCCTTTCCCGGAGATGAAAGGCCAGCATCTCCCTAAGCGGTGGGAAAGCCACGATATCCGAGTTGAACACAAAGAAAGTGTTCTCAAAGTGTGGAGCTGCGTTCCCGATAGCCCCCCCGGTGCCCAGCGGCTCTTCCTCCTGACAGAAAATCACCTCTATGTTTCCCGGAGGGTGATGCTCGAAGTGGGACACGATGGCCTCCGGGCAGTGATGGGTGGCCAGCACCACCTTCCGCGCTCCATTCCGGGAAAGCCAGGATATGAGCCGATCCAACCAGGGGACGTTCAACACCGGGACCATGGGTTTGGGTAGCTTCAGGGTTAAAGGATGCAAACGCGTACCCAATCCCCCCGCGAGAAGGAGAACCTCCATCTCTCACCCTCCCCTCTTAATCTTTCCCCCGCGATCTCCCGTGCGGGTCCGGGTAGCGGCACGTTAAGAGCGAAAATCCTATTGGCGGATACTAGACGCCTCAGCAGTGTGCCCTGGTAGGCTTCGCCAGTTTACCGCTAATAATATATATCGTAAGTTTTCGGCCATGGCAACAGTGGGGATCGTGGGGTGCGGCCGGTTTGCGGCCTTTGTGGCCTCCTGCCTGCGGGGAACCGGAGTGAAGGTGGGAGCCCTGGCTTCCCGGCAGGAGGAGAACCTGGAGCGGGTGGCCCGGGCCTGGGGAGGGGAGCGGCCGAGGTTTTACCGCCACTGGGAGGAGCTGCTAGATGATCCTCAGGTGGAGGCAGTGTACGTGGCCCTGCCCCCTTTTCTTCACTACGAGGTGGGCCGGGCGGCTCTGGAAGCGGGAAAGCACCTCCTTCTGGAGAAGCCCGGATCGCTCTTCCCGGAGCACCTGGAGGAGCTCGGGGAGCTGGCCCGGAAGAGGGGGCTCCGGGCGGGGGTGAACTTTGTCATGCGCCAGAACCCCTTTCACCGCTTCGTCTTTTCCCTCTGCCGGGGAGGGCTTTTCGGTCCTCTCCGGGGATACCGGCTGGAGAACGAGGCCCACGGCGATCTCCCCCCCGATCACTGGTTCTGGGACCGGGAAAAAAGCGGCGGTATCCTCGTGGAGCACGGGGTGCACTTCCTGGATCTTCTCCTCTGGCTCTGGGGAGAGGCAGAGGAGGGAAGGGCCGTCGAGGAGGGTCCCCGGGTGGCGGCGGTCACCGTCCATGCCTTTCGGGACCGGAGGGTCCTGGCCTTTTATTTCCACTCCTTCGACCGGCCGCCGGGAGAGGCCCGGGCGGAGCAGCGCTTTACCTTCTCCCGGGGAAGGGTGGTCCTGGGAGGGTGGACCCCCTGGACCATGGAGGCCCGCCTGCCCCTTTCTCCCCTCGAGGCCCGGGAGCTGATTTGGCCGCTTCTGGCCGAGGGGGTAGGGGTAAGCGTGGAGCCCCTCCCTGGCGGGGTGATGGTGCGGGCCTCTGCCTCCTCGGAGGAGGAGGTCTACCGGCAGGAAATTAGAGCTTCCTTCCGGGCCTGGCTCTGGCCCTCTTCCCGGGAGGCCCTTTTCTTCGCCGATCCCTCCCAGGCAGCCAGGGCGCTCGGCCTGGCCCTCAACCTTTCCCGCCAGGCCCTTCCTCCTTCTGCATCCTAGCCGCCGTCCAGATCGGGCCGGGCGTGGATCCGCAACAGGAGCTCCACCTCCTGGACCACCTTCTCCTCCGGCCAGGCAGAGAGGTTATACCAGAAAACTTCTCTCTCTTTCCGGAACCAGGTGATTTGCCTTTTGGCGAAGCGGCGGGTGTTCTTCTTCAGCGTCTCCACCATCTCCGGGTAGGAAAGAGTCCCATCCAGGTAGGCCAGTACCTCCTTGTAGCCCAGGGCGGAGAAGGCGGGCGGCCTCTGGGGGTAGCGGCGGGCGAGTTCCCGGACCTCCTCCAAAAGCCCCCTCCGGAGCTGGCTGTCCACCCGCTCCTCTATTCTCCGGTAAATCTCCTCCCGCCGGCGGATGAGGCCTATCTTGAGGGGGCGGAAAGGGGAGGGGATCCGGTCCGGATAGGAGAGCACCCCGGATGCGGCTGCCTCCAGAGCCCTTAAGACACGCCGGGGGTTTTGGAGATCCACCCTCCGGGCCAGCTCCGGGGCCCGGGCCTCGAGGAACCTCCTGGCCCTTTCCAGGGCCCTTTTCCCTTCCCGCCGGAAGGCTTCTTCCCACCGGCGGCGGAAGGAGGGGGAGGGGGGAACGGGGAAGAAGGCGAATCCCTCGGTGAGGGCCCGGAGGTAGAGCCCTGTTCCCCCCGCCACGATGGGGATCCTCCCCCGGCCGGCGATCTCCTCTATGGCCTCCCGGGCCAGGCGCACGAACTCGGCGGCGCTGAAGCCTTCATCCGGCCAGCGGATGTCCACCAGGTGGTGAGGGATTTCCCCCCTTTTCTCCGGCGGGAGCTTGTCGGTGCCGATGTCCATGCCCCGGTATACCTGGGTGGAGTCGGCGGAGACGATCTCCCCTCCCAGGCGGCGGGCGAGGAGGAGGGAGAGATCGGTCTTCCCCACCGCTGTGGGCCCGAGGATCACCAGAAAGAGCATCAGCGCCTCCCCAGGGCTCTCTCCAGCGACTCCAGGGAGTAGCGGACGAACACCGGCCGGCCGTGGGGACAGAGATGGGGGTTCTTACACTTAAGGAGCCGGTCCAAAAGTTTTTGGGCCTCGCTCAGGGAGATCCCCTCCCCGGCCTTCACCGCCTCCCGGCAGGCGGCCAGGGCCGCCCGGGCCCACCGGAGCCGGAGTCCCGCCTCCTCCCGGAGGGCGACAAATCTCCGGAGTACCCCGACCGGATCCTCTCCCGGAAGCAGGGGAGCAGCCCGGACGATGAAGGTGTGGCGGCCGAAGGGCTCTACCTCTATCCCCATCTCCCGGAGGGCGGGAAGGCAGGACTCAAGGAACTCCGCCTCCTCGGGAGAGAAGGAGACCTCGAGGGGGAGGGCCAGAGGCTGGATCCAGCCATCCCCCTCCCCGGCTTTAAGGAATCTCTCGAAGAACACCCTCTCCTGGGCCGCGTGCTGGTCCACCACCCAGAGGCTTCCCTCCCCCTCGGCCAGAATGTAGGTCCGGGCCAGGAGCCCCACCGCCCGAAGACCCCCCTTCAGGGGGAGCGGGGCCTGATAGGGGGAGGCCGACTCCGCCGTCCGGTCCGCCTGTCCCACCATCTGCCGCAGGAGGGAGGCGATCCTTCCCACCACCTCCTCTTCCTCCTCCAGGCGCACGGTGTGCTTGGTGGGGGAGACATTGTGGTCCACCCGCTCCGGGGGAAGGGAAAGCCGCACCACGGCAGCGGGGAAAGCATCCTCCGGAATTATTCCGTGGTAGCCCTGGCGAAGGGCGCGCAAAAGAAGCCGGTGTTCCACCGGCCGCCGGTTGACCACAAGAAGGGTTCTGGTCGGTGATGGGTACCAGACCGTCCCCGGGGTGGCGAAAACCTCTACCCCCTCCTCCTCTGCCCGCAAAAGGAGCGGAGCTACATCCGGCCAGAGGGCGGCCAGGGCGTCCTCCATCCGGCCCGTCCCCGGGGTGCGCAGAACCTCCCTTCCATCCTGGAAGAGGGCGAAGGCCACCTCCGGCCAGGCCAGGGCCAGCCCGGTGACCACTCCCGTCACCCGGCGCAGCTCCCCCCGGGCGGAGCCGAGGCTCTTCCGGCGGGCGGGAAGGCGGGTGAAAAGCTCGCTCACCGTCACCGTGGTGCCTCTCGCCGCGCCGCAGGGCTCCGCCTCCCCCACCTCTCCGAAAGCCGCCTCTATCCGCCAGCCCACCTCTTCTCCCACCGCCCGGCTTTTCAGCTCCACCCGGGCCACGGCGGCGATGCTGGCTAGCCCCTCCCCCCGGAAGCCCAGGGTGAGGACCCGGGAAAGATCGGCAAAGCTCCCGATCTTGGAGGTGGCATGGCGGTGGAAGACGAAAGGCAGGTCTTCGGAGAGAATCCCCTCTCCGTCGTCGGTTACGGTGATCTTCTCCCGTCCTCCAGCCTCGAGATGGACGGTCACCCTCTCGGCCCCCGCATCCAGGGAGTTCTCCAAAAGCTCCTTCACCACCGAGGCCGGCCCGGACACCACCTCCCCGGCGGCGATCAGGCGTACCGTTTCTTCATTGAGAATCCTTACCCGGCCCAAGGGGCGAGAAGAGGGAGCTGGTCCGGGGATCGGGGGGAGGGGCGGGGGTGGCGAAGCCCGTTCTGCTCCAGCGCCCGGGAGAGCTCAGAGGCTCGGGATAGAACCTCCTCCGGAAGCCCGGCCAGGGCGGCCACATAAAGACCGAAGCTCCGGGAGCTCTTCCCCGGGCGGATGCGGTAGAGGAAGCGAACCTGGCCGTCTTTTTCCGCCACGGCCATGGTCAGGTTCTGGAGCCGGGAGAGGGAGTTCTCGAGAGCGGTCAGCTCGTGGAAGTGGGTGGCGAAGATGGTGCGGGCCCGGATCCGGTCGTGGAGATATTCGGCTACCGCCCAGGCAATGCTCAACCCGTCCGCCGTTCCCGTGCCCCGCCCCACTTCGTCGAGGAGCACAAGACTCCTCTCGGTGGCCGAACGGAGGATTTCCGCCACCTCGGCCATCTCCACCATAAAGGTGGACCTCCCTCCCCAAAGATCATCGGCCGAGCCTATGCGGGTGAAGATGCGATCCACGATTCCCAGGCGGAAGTAGGCCGCCGGCACAAAGCTCCCCATCTGGGCCATCACCACGGCCAGGGCTACCTGCCGGGCCAGGCTCGATTTGCCGGCCATGTTGGGCCCGGTGAGGAGGAGAAAATGGCGGGACTCGTCCATATACACGTCGTTGGGCACGTACCCCCCCGGACCGAGTGCCTGCTCCAGGACGGGATGCCTTCCCTCCTTCATTTCCAGCACCCGGCTCTCCTCGATGACCGGACGGGTATAACCGTAGCGCCGGGCCGCTTCGGCCAAGGAGCAAAAGACATCCAGCTCGGCCACCAGATCGGCTTGCTCCCTTATCTCCTCTCTCCTCTCCTCCACTCTCTGCCGGAGTTCGGCCAGCGTTTCCTCCTCCAGCCGGGCCAGCTCCTCCTCCGAGGCGGCTATAGCTACCTCCCTTTCCTTCAGCTCGGGGATGACGTAGCGCTCGGCCCCGGTCATGGTCTGCTTCCGCTCGTAGTGGGGAGGAACCAGGTGCCGGTTGGGGTTGGTCACCTCAATGTAGTAGCCGAACACCCGGTTGTAGCCGATCTTCAGGGACCTTATCCCCGTCCTCTCCCTCTCCCGGGCCTCGAGTTCCCGGATCCAGCTCCGGTCACCTGACAGTCTCTCCCGCAGAAGGTCTATATCTGGCCGGTAACCCGGGCGGATGAACCCCCCGCCGGGGGAGGGATCAGGGACCAGGGCCCGCTCTATCTCCCCGCTTAAGGCGGGGATTCCGTCCACCCGCTCCGCGATCCTCTTCAGAAGAGGGCTCTCCAGAACCTGGATCTCCCGGGAGAGATCCCTAAGCACGGTCAGGGAGGAGCCCAAAAGCCATATCTCCCGGGGACCGCCCACCCGCCCCAGGATCCGGGAGAGAAGCCTTTCCACATCGTGCACCTTCTGGAGGTGGGAGCGAAGGCGGCGGCGAATATCTTCCCGGAAGAGGAGTTCCTCCACCGCGGAGAGCCTTCCCTCTATGGCTTTCTTTTCCGCCAGGGGCTCGAGCATCCACCGGCGGAGCTTCCTTCCCCCCATGGCGGTAACGGTGAAGTCCAGAGTGTGAAAGAGGGTCCCCTCTCCCCGGGAAGAACCGCCTCCCGGATCGGCACGGGAGACGAGCTCCAGGGCCCGGATGGCCGCCGGGGTAAGGGCCAGGGTGCGCACCCTTTCCTTGCTCTCCCTGAGCTCGGCTCTGAGTCCCGTCCACCGGAGATAGCGCTCCAGGGCCTCCTCCGGTGTCCCCTCCCCCGGGTAGGGGCTCACGGTCAGGCCCGCTTCCCCCGCCCTTTTCCGCAGGTCTTCCTCCTCGGGGCCGAGGAGGATCTCCCGTACCCCGGCCTTGGCCATCTCGGCCCAGAGTTCCTCCCCGCTCTCCACCTCCCGGAGGAGGAAGTCCCCGGTGGTTACGTCGGCGGCAGCCAGAAGATAGCCTCCGCCCTCTTTTCTCCTCACCGCCGCCAGAGCGGCTCTTCCCTTCCCCCCCACCAGCCGGGGATCGAGGTAGGTGCCCGGGGTTACCACCCGGACCACCTCCCGCCGGACCAGCTTCCGGGAGGGAGAGGGCTTCTCCACCTGCTCGCACACCGCCACCCGGTATCCCCGGTCCACCAGGCGGCCCAGGTAGGTATCCACCGTCTCGGCGGGTACCCCGCACATGGGAGCGCCAGCCCGAGAGGTGAGAGCAATCTCCAGTTCCCGGGAAGCCGTCTCAGCATCCTCGAAGAAGAGCTCGTAGAAATCGCCGAGACGGAAGAAAAGGAGGCAGCCGGGATACCGGGACTTCAGTTCCCGGTACTGCTCCAGCATCGGGGTAAGGATCAAGCCGCCACCCCGGTGAGGGATTATAGCATCAGGGAGACCGGTCGGGGCCCTTCAACCGGCGAATTCACCACCTTGTCCGGCAACTTTCGCCTGGCCCTACACTGGACCGGCCGCGTAGTCCCCGGCATCCGTTCGGAAAACCACGGTCTGCGATGAACCTGTCGCGCGAAGCGCGATGTCTCGCGAAGCGAGACTTCGCGACGGGCCCGGAGCCGCGCCGCGACGAGCCCGGCCCTACGCGAGAGAAACCACGGTCTGCGATGAACTGGAGCCGCGTCGCGACGGGCCCCTGCAAGTCGAGAAAAAGATCACGGTTTGCGATGAACTGGAGCCGCGCCGCGACGAGCCCGGCCCTACATGAGAGAAACCACGGTTTGCGATGAACTGGAGCCGCGTCGCGACGGGCCCGGCCCTACGCGAGAGAAACCACGGTCTGCGATGAACTGGAGCCGCGTCGCGACGAGCCCGGCCCCGCGTCGCGACGAGCCCCCTCCCGAGCCTGAATCAGGAGGGTGACCAGCTCCTTCGTGGACTCCCAGGTGAAGAGGCAGACGCACCCCGGCTCTCCTGTGGGCCCGAGATAGCGGATGGTCAGGTAGCGGGGACGATGGTGGGAGAGCTCGTAAGGGTCTTCGTGCTCCGATATCCAGGTGATGCTATCAAGAGGTATGGCCGTTTGTTCCACGTGATCCCAACGGATGAGAACCTCTTCCGGGGTGACCTCCACCTCCACCGGCCAGTGCTCCCCCGGCCGCGGGCTCCGGTAAAGGTACATCTGCCGCCCTTTCAAGGCCTGCACCTCCCTTCCTCGCTCCCGTCACTCCCTTCCAAAGACCATCCCAGATCCGACAGGGCCAGTTCAGCGAACCAGATGGTTAAAGTGAGAGCACGAAATAGGAGAGACGAACCGTTTTGCGCCTAAGGACCGTAATCCCTTACCCTTTAAGATGGTAAACGAAAGGCCGGGTCCCGTCCATCCTCCGAAAAGCCTAGTAAAGAGGCCCGGAGCGTGAAGGTGCCGGCCTCCTCTACCCGGACCTCGGCGAAGGGTCCGGGATAGCCGTTTCCCACCCCTGGCCCGGGAACCAGGAAGAGCCGGTTCTGGCGGTTGCGGGCCGTCCAGACAGCCGGGTCCTTTTTGCTCGGCCCCTCGAAGAGAACCTTGTGCCTCTGGCCCAAAAGGGCCCGGTTTCGCCGGAGGCTTATGGAATACTGGAGTTCGGCCAGCCGGTCGAAGCGCTCCTTCTTCTCCTCGGGGCTTATCCCATCCTCCCAGCGGGCAGCCGGAGTCCCCCGGCGGGGGGAATAGATGAAGAGGAAGGCGTGGTCGAAGTCCGCCTGGCGCACGAGGTCCAGGGTTTCCCGGAAGTCTTCCTCCTCTTCACCGGGGAAGCCCACGATGAGGTCGGTGGTCACCGCGGCCCCCGGGATACGCTTCCTGATGTGCTCCACCAGTGTCAGGTACCTCTCCCGGGTGTATCCCCGGTTCATCCGCCGGAGCACCCGGTTCGACCCCGCCTGCGCGGGGAGGTGGAAATGCTCGCACACCTTGTCCAGCCCGGCTATCAGGTCCACGAGCTCTGGGGAGAAGTCGCGGGGATGGGAGGTGAGAAAACGGATCCACTCTATCCCCGGGATACGGTTGAGATCCCGGAGGAGATCCCCGAAGCGGTACCCGTCCAGGTCCTTGCCGTAGGAGCTGACGTTCTGGCCGAGAAGGGTGACCTCCTTGAAGCCCCTTCCGGCCAGCTCCTCCACCTCCCGGCGGATGTCATCCGGACGGCGGCTCCTCTCCCGCCCCCGGGTGTGGGGAACGATGCAGTAGGTGCAAAACTTGTCGCAGCCATAGATCACCGTCACCCAGGCCCGCAACCCCTCCTCCCGTCGGGCGGGGAGATCCTCCACCACCTCCCGGGCACCCTCCCAGATATCCACCACCTGCTCCCGGGTGCGGGTCACCCGTTCCAGCATCTCGGGCAGAAGGTGCAGGTTGTGGGTGCCGAAGATCAGGTCCACGTGAGGATAGAGGGAGCCCAGCTCCTCTCCCCTTTCCCCCTCCTGGGGAAGACAGCCTGAGACCCCCAGCACCATGTCCGGCCGCCTTTCCTTCAGGGACTTAAGCCGCCCCAGCTCTCCCAGGATCTTCTGAGCCGCTGTCTCCCTGACCGTGCAGCTTACCAGGAGAAGCACGTCCGCCTCCTCGGCCCTGGTCACCGGCCGGTAGCCTAGCTCCTCCAGCTCTCCGGCCAGAACTTCGGCGTCGTGCACGTTCATCTGGCAGCCGTAAACGGAGAGGTGGTAGCCGGGGTTCTCCTTCCCCGAGAAAAGCTGGGCGAGAGTCGTTCCATCGGGAAGGCGAAAAACCCCGTCCGGCCCCCGCCGGGCTCCGAGCTCCCCGGCCCAGGCTTCCCGCCGGGCCCGATAACTTACCGCCGATGCTGGGACCACTTTCATTGGCTTATCTTATTATAAGAAGAACGGCCGGATCCCCTGGCCGCCTCTCTTCCGGGATTGCCACCAAGACCACTAATGGTCCGGAGCAGGACGGGGGAAAAATCGTCCTGAAGCATGGAAAAGGTGATTCAGGTCTACCGGTGCGACCTCTGCGGACGGCTGGTGGCCCGGAAGAAGGTGCGCCGATTTCACTTCTTCCAGTTGCCCATCTGCGACCGCTGTTTTTTCAAGGTGCAGAGGCAGCGCTTCTGGCCCTGAGGGCTTCCACCACCTGCTCGGTGACCTCTACCCCTCCCAGCTCTCCCCGGTGACCGGGCCCGTGGAAATCGGAGCCCCCGGTGGGGATGAGATCCCACCGGCGGCAGAGCTCCGAGTAGAGGGCGATGTCTTCAGGTTGGTGCTCCGGATAGTAGACCTCGATCCCCCCCAGCCCCTCCTCCAGAAGCTCCGGAAGTATGGCCAGGACGAGCTCTCTCCGGCCGAGGCCCGGATGGGCCAGTACCGGGACCCCACCCGCCTCCCGGACGAGGCTCACCGCCTCCCGGGGATGGAGGCGGGGGCGGGGGACGTAACCCGGCCTCCCCCGGCTCAGATAGCGTGAGAAGGCCTCCTCCACCGTAGCCACATAGCCCCGCCGGAGAAGAGCCTGGGCCACGTGCACCCTTCCCGGGGTTTCCCCCTTCACCCGGGCAAACACCTCCTCCTCGGCGAGCTCCAGCCCCGCCTCCCGGAGCTTCTCCACCATGCGGACGATCCTCGCCCTACGGCCTTCCCTCATTTCTTCCATCTTCTCTTCCAGAGGGCCGTGCCCCGACCGGCAGAAGTAGCCCAAGATGTGGATCTCTTCTCCTGTGGAGTCGGTGGAGATCTCAAGACCGGGGACGATCCTCACCCCCCATTCCCGGCCCGCCTCCTCGGCTTCCCCGAGCCCCTTCATGGTGTCGTGGTCGGTGATGGCAAGAAAGGAAAGCCCCTTTTCCCGGGCCAGGAAGACCAGCTCGCGGGGGGGAAGGAGGCCGTCCGAGGCCGTGGTGTGGCAGTGCAGGTCTCCCCTACCCATCCCCGTTCCGGGACGGGAGGAAGGCCCGTCCTCTTACTAGCGACTCTGGACTATGAGGCGGAGGGCCGTCTTTTCCTGGCCGTTCAGGTTCAACGTGGCGAAGGCCGGGATGCAGTAGAGATCCAGCCCGCTCGGGGCCACGTAACCCCGGGCGATGGCCACGGCCTTCACCGCCTGGTTGACCGCCCCCGCCCCTATGGCCTGGACCTCCACGCAGCCCTGCTGCCTGATCACTCCCGCCACCGCTCCGGCCACCGCTCCGGGATTGGAACGAGACGAAACCTTCAGTACCTCCATAAAGCCTCCCCTGTCCGGCTTTCAGGGCCATGCTAGGGGAAGATAACCCGAAGGGCAAACCGGCGTAGGCCGGAACCCCATCTTCTTTTTTCAACCTATCTCACCGCTCCTCGGTCATTCTCAGTCTTCTTCTTCCAGCAACTCTCTTATCATCTCTATGCTTCGGGCCCGGCGCCCCGGAGGATCCAGGGACACGAGAGCCCCCTGGAGCTGCACCCGGCCCCGGGCCGGCTCGAACCTGGCCGGCATCTGGGTGAGGAAGACCCGGAGCGCTGTGTCCCGGTCCAGCCCGATCACCCCCTCCGCCGGCCCGGTCAGGCCGAGATCGGTGACATAAGCGGTGCCCCCGGGGAGGACGGTGGCGTCGGCCGTCTGAACGTGGGTGTGGGTGCCCACCACCGCCTGGGCCCGCCCGGCCAGGTGCCACCCGAGGGCCACCTTCTCCGAGGTGGCCTCGGCGTGGAAGTCGAAGAGAAACAGGTCGGCCTCCGGGCGCAGCTCCTCCAGCAGGCGGTCGGCGGTGCGGAAGGGGCAGTCGGGGTGCAGGGAGAAGAACACCCGTCCCAGGAGGGAGATCACCGCTATCCGTACCCCCCGAATGCGGACTACCGCCCACCCCGACCCCGGGCACCCCGGAGGGTAATTGGCCGGGCGGATGAGCCTTCCCATCTGCCCTATCACCGGGAGTATCTCCCGCCGGTCCCAGGTGTGGTCGCCCAGGGTGATAACATCCACCCCGGAGGCGAACATCTCCTCCGCCACCTCCGGGGTGATCCCCGCGTGGCCGGCCGCGTTCTCCCCGTTGGCCACCACCAGGTCCGCCCCCTTCTCCCGCCGGAGGTCTTCGAGTCTCCTTTTGAGAGCGCGGCGGCCCGGGCGGCCGAACACGTCTCCGATGAGGAGGACGCGGATTTCCTCAGCGGGCATATTCCTCGGCTCTAGTCTCCCGGATCACTGTCACCTTGATCTGCCCGGGGAAGCGGACCTCGTCCTGGACCTTCCGGGCTATCTCTTTGGCCATCCGGTAGGCCTCCGCGTCGTCCACCTCTTCGGGCTTCACTATCACCCGCACCTCCCGGCCGGCGTGGATGGCATAGGATTTGGCCACCCCGGGGAAAGAGGAGGCTATCTCCTCCAGCTTTTTAAGCCTCTGGATGTAAGCCTCGAGGGTCTCCCTCCTCGCTCCCGGCCGGGAGGCGGAGAGGGCGTCGGCGGCGGTTACCAGCACCGCCTCCACCGAGCGGGCCTCGTACTCTCCGTGGTGGGCAGAGATGGCGTGGATCACCTCTTCCGACTCCCCGTACCTCCTCAGCATCTCCATCCCCAGCTCCACGTGGGTTCCCTCTACCGAGTGGTCCACGGCCTTGCCTATGTCGTGGAGCAATCCGGCCCTTTTGGCCAGGGCCACGTTGACTCCCAACTGGGAGGCCATGAGGCCGCTCAGGTGGGCCACCTCCACCGAGTGCTTGAGGACGTTCTGGCCATAGCTCGTGCGGTATTTGAGGCTCCCGAGAAGGCGAACCAGCTCCGGGTGTAGCCCGCTCACCCCTGTCTCCAGGGCCGCCTGCTCCCCCGCCTCCTTTATGGCCTGCTCCACCTCCCGGTCGGCCCGGGCGTACATCTCCTCTATCCGTCCGGGATGGATCCGCCCGTCGGCCACCAGCTTCTCCAGGGTGAGCCGGGCCTTCTCCCGCCGTATGGGGTCGAAGGCGGAGATGGTCACCGCTTCCGGCGAGTCGTCTATGATGAGGTCCACCCCGGTCAGGGTCTCAAAGGTCCGGATGTTTCGCCCTTCCCGGCCGATGATCCTCCCCTTCATCTCCTCGCTGGGTAGCTCCACCACCGAGATGGCCAGCTCCGCCACGTGCTCAGCCGCGTAACGCTGGACGGCCTCGGCGATTATCTCCCGGGCCTTCTCCTCCGCCTGCTCCCGGGCCTCGGTCTCGATGCTCCTCTGGATGAGGGCCGCCTCTCGCCGACTCTCCTCCTTCACCTGGTTGAGGAGCATCTCCCGGGCCTGCTCCCGGGTCAGCTCCGCCAGGCTCTCCAGCTCCGCCACCTGCCGCTGGCGCAACTCCTCTATTTCGGCCTGGAGAGCCTCGAGTTTTCTCTTCTGCTCCTCGAGCTCCCCTTCTTTCCTCTCGAGCCCCGCTAGCTTTTTGTCCAGAGCCTCCTCCTTCTGGAGGAGCCTCTTCTCCATCCGCCCGAGCTCGGCCCGGCGCTCCCGGATCTCCCGCTCGGCCTCTGCCCGGAGCCGGTGGACCTCCTCTTTGCCCTCGAGAAGAATCTCCTTTTGCCTGGCCTCCGCTTCCCTGGCGCTCTCCTCCAGGATCCTCTGGGCCTCGGCCAGAAGACCTTCCCTCCTGCGGAGGAGGAGGAAGCGGCTCAACCCGTAGCCGGAAGCTGCACCCACCGCGGCAGCGAGGAGGAGCCATAGCCACAGCACTCCGGTCATCCTCGCCACCTCCTAACAAAAAAGCCGAGTCGGCAACTCGGCTTTCGCCCGCCTCAGGCCCGAGCCAGGCTCAGCTTCCCGGTTTTCCAGACCTCCACTTTTTTCCGCTCATGGGCAGACAGAGCCTGCCCGTTAAAGCCAGAGTCAGGAAAAGCCAGAGTTCCCTTATCTGTAACTAGGCTAACCCCTGGGGGAGGAGGAGTCAAGGACTGAGTCCGGGGTCCCATGCATGAAACCCGGGGAAACAAACGATCTATTACCTGTAAGGAGGTAAAGGCTATGGCCATGGTGAACCTGGAAGTGCTCCGCCTGATCGCCCTGGCGGAAGAATGGTGGCCGGGATACCGGATCCGCCTGCAGCCTGAGACCCATCTTCCCGTGGTGGCCGAACATATCTGCTCTCCCGGGGGGGAGGAAGTGGCCCTGGACTACCGGCTCAATCCCTCCGGCGTGGTGGCTGCGGTGTGCGACGACTGCCGGCGGGTATGGGTCTACCTGCCCTGCTGAAATTACCGGGGGAAGAGCCGGAAGACGCGGCTTTCGTCCCCGCTCTTCTCCACCCGGAAGACAGCGTCGGCGGCATCCTCCAGCTCCTGGGCGTGAGTGACCATGATGATCTGGCGCCCGAATCTCCGGGACATCTCCCGGAGGAAACGGGCCACGTGAGGCAAATACTCCCGGCTGACGTGCTTGCAGGGCTCGTCCAGAAGAAGCGGCCCCTCCCGGGGAGGCCTCACCGCCTCCAGAAGAGCCAGCCTCAAGGCCAGGGCTACCACGTCCACCACCCCTCCCCCCCGGGATTCCTGGGGGGAAAGCCTCACTGTCTCCCCTCCCACCTGGGCGGGGACGAAGAAACTGGCCGCTGGCTGCCCTCCCCTTTCCGATAGCTCGATGGTGAAGGAGAAATCCTCTCCGAAGACCGAGGAGAGGGCGCTGGTAACAATCCTTTCCACCTGCCTCTGGTTCTGCTCCCGGGCGTAGCGGGCCGTCTCCCGGAGGAGGAGGCCCACCCTCTCGAGGAGGCGGACCCGCTCTTCCTCCTCCTCGGCCCGCTTCTCCAAAGCGGCCAGCTCCTCCTCCAGCCGCTCCTTCTCCCACCTCCGGCGGGCCAGCTCCTCCCCCCACCTCTGGATGGACTCCTCGAGTTCCGGGATGGTCAAGGCAAGAGCCTCCGCGCCTCTTCCACCAGCCGCCGGGCCTCGGCCTCGAGGCGGGCTATCTCCGCCTCCGCCGTCTCGGGAGTCACCCCCAAAGCAGCCATTTCCTCCAGTATCTCCTGCCTCTGCCGGTCCAGGGATTCGAGTTGCGCCTCCGCCCTGGCCTTGAGCTCCCGGGCCCTCTCGATCTTCTGGCGCATGGCAGCCAGCTCTTCCTCAAGGCTAGCCAATGGTCAGCACCTCCTCGAGATGTCCCTTCCCTTCCTCCCCCCTCACCGGGCTCCCGCAGAGGGGACACCTTCCCGCCCGGGCAAGAAGGGCGAAAAAGGATCGGGCGGCTTCTTCCTCCTCCTGACGGCAGGCCTGCCTTTTCCGCTCCAGCTCCCGGATTTCCTCCTCCCCCTTTCGGTAAAGGTGGAGAACCTGCCGGATCCTGGAGGCCCTTTCCCCGAGCTTTCCCGCCTCCTCCAGCCTCTCCGCCGCCTGCGGAAGGAAGGCCAAAAGCTCCCGCACCCTCTCCCGCTCCCCGATCTCCCGCCCGAGTCTCTGCCACCTCTCCGCCACCCTTCTGATCTCCCCGGCCCGCCGGAGAGCCCTCTCCGCCTCCTCCCAAAGCCTCCCGGCCTCCGGCAGGCGAGCGGTGCTCCGGAGGTAGCGCACCCTCCTTTCCACCTCTAGAGAGAGCCTCTCCCACTTCCCCCGCAGATCCTTTAGCCGTCCGAGCCTGGCCACCGCCTCTTCCGCCGCCTTCACCCGATCTTCGACCGAGAGCAGGGCCAGGGCCATATCCCTCTCCCTTTCCCGGACCTTCCTCTCCTCCCCGAGCTTTTCTTCCCTCTCCTTCAAGCGGAGGATTCTCTCCCGGCGGGAAAGGGTCTCCCCGGCCCTCCGGCAAAGGGTCCGGGCCTCCCCGTGCCTTATTTCCTCCTCCTCCAGGCCCGCGTAAGCGGAGAGCCTCTCCCTCCTCTCCCGGGCCTCCCGGGCCCAAAGCTCCCCTTGCCTTTCCGCCTCCCGTTTCTCCCCCTCCGCCAGGCGGATGGCGGCATCCACCACGTGCACCCCGGTGAGGGCCCCGATGGCCTTGGCCTTCACCGTGGCCGGTTCAGTCAAAAGAAACGCCTCTTCCAGTTGGTCGGCTAAGTTGAGGGAGACCTCCCGTCCCTCGTCTAGGAGCAGCTTCTGCATGCCGTGAGCCTGGAGTATCTCCACCGGCACACGGGAGCCAAAGCCCTCCCACCGCTGGGGAACGCTCTCCCCCGGCCGGAAAAGGAGATACCGGTTGCGGTTCCCTTCCCTCTCCCGCACGATCTTTGTCCCGTCGTCGAACCACACCGCTACCCGGGTGACGTTTTCCCCTTGTCTGACGAAGGAAGCGCCCGAGGGCTCGTTGTAGAGAAGCCAGCGGAGAGCCCGGATGAGAGCTGATTTCCCCTCGTCCGAGCGGCCGGTGATCACGTTCAGTCCGGGGGAGAAAACCACTTCACTCAGGCGGTGGGACTGGAAGTTCTCCACCACCAACCGGGCAAGATGCCTTTTTCCCCTGGCGTTCACCCCTATTCCCTTCGGCCCCCCTCCTCCTCGCCGTCCTGCCTCCCCGCCTTCCCGGCCCGGGGACCGGGACGCTCGGGTTTACTCCACCCTCTCCTCCACCAGCTCACGAGCCCGGGCCAGGAACTCGAGCGCTTTCTCCCGCACCTCCCGGGGCAGGCGGTCCCGGTCGGAGAGCCTCTCCACTATCTCCCGCATCTCGAAGGCCTGGAAGACGGAGGTCTCCTCGATGAGTTCGGCGAACTCCCCCACCGCCTGGCGGCGCCGGGCCTCGAGGTGCTCCCGGCTCAGCACCTCCTCCCCCGGGGAGGCAGAGGAAAGGGGCAGCTCCCGAAAAGAGAAGGGGGGTAGTCTCTCGGGCTGGTAGAGGACGAGAAGCACCTTCGGCCGGCGGGCCATCTCCTCCGGGGTGGCGCTCAAGCGGCAGAGAGCGCCGGGGTTGGCCACTGCCTTGCCCTCCCGCTCGATGACCCGGCGGAAGCCATAGTGATAGTGGCCAGAGAGGGTGAGATCGGCGGCAAAGGGCCAGATCTCGTCCACCTGGGTCCAGGGCTGGTCGGGGAAGAGGGGCTCCTCCAGGAGCATCCCGTGCACGAGATGGATGGTGTGCACCCCCGGCGGGGCGGGGGGCGGGGCGTAGTCCTCCTGCCGATCCCGGCGGTCCATGTCCGGATGGTAGGTGGTGCCGGAGATCTGGATGCCCTCCTTGAGTATCACCGGCTCCTCGTGCACCAGGCGGATGAGCCCCAGGCGGTGGAAGAACCCCAGCATGGTGCGGGCCAGCGACTGCGGCCCCCCGGGGAGATCGTGGTTACCGGGAATGGCATAGATGGGACAGGGATAACCCCGCAGCACCTCAGCCAGATCGGCCGCCGCCTGAAGGGGCAGGGTAGGGCGGTCGAAGAGGTCTCCCAACTGCAGGACCGCCCTTACCCCCTCCTCCCGGGCTATCTCCCCCACCTCTGAAAGCTTCCGGAGGCAGCTCCGGGGGAAGTCATCCCTCCTCCCCCGGGGGGTGGAGTCCGAGTAGTGGACGTCCCCCACCACCAGGAAGCGGATCAATCAGTATCCACGGCCGCGCCGGAGACGACCGGCGATACCGTTTGGCCTGCCCCCCCGTTGAGGGAGCTTCGAATCCTCTCCTCCAGCCGTCCGGCCACCTCGGGGTTGTGGCGCAAAAACTCCCGGGCGTTCTCCTTTCCCTGGCCGAGCTTTTCGTCCTCGAAGGAGTACCAGGCGCCGAGCTTCTGCACAAAACCCAGCTCCAGGCCCAGGTCGAGGAGCTCCCCCTCCCGGGATATACCCTGGCCGTAGAGGAGATCGAACTCCGCCTGGCGGAAGGGGGGAGCCAGCTTGTTCTTAACCACCTTGGCCTTAACCCGCATCCCCACCGGGTCCTGGCCCTGCTTGAGTGACTCCACCCGGCGCACGTCTATCCGCACCGAGGCGTAGAACTTGAGCGCCCGGCCCCCGGGAGTCACCTCCGGGGAGACGAAAGGTGCCCCGGCTGAGACCCGCTCCCGGATCTGGTTGATGAAGATCACCGCGGTGCGGGACCTGGAGATGGCCCCGGTGAGCTTGCGCAGTGCCTGGGACATGAGGCGGGCTTGCAACCCCACGTGTGCTTCCCCCATCTCCCCTTCCAGCTCCGCCCGGGGGACGAGGGCGGCCACCGAGTCCACCACTATCACGTCCACCGCCCCCGAGCGTACCAGCGCCTCGGCAATCTCGAGAGCCTGCTCTCCGGTGTCCGGCTGGGAAATGAGCAGGTTATCCACGTCCACTCCGAGCTGGCGGGCGTACAGGGGATCGAGAGCATGCTCCGCGTCTATGAAGGCCGCCACCCCGCCCGCCCTCTGGGCCCGGGCTATAACGTGGAGGGCCACCGTGGTCTTGCCGCTGGATTCGGGCCCGAATATCTCCGTCACCCGTCCCCGGGGAATCCCCCCCACCCCCAGGGCCAGGTCGAGAGCCAGAGACCCCGTGGGAATGGCCTCCACCGCTAGGCGCGAGGCCGCCTCCCCCAGCCGCATGATGGCCCCTTTCCCGAACTGCCTCTCTATGTGAGCCAGAGCCAGGTCCAAAGCCTTCTGCCGGTCCAAACCCATCCCTCCTTTCTTGGAATATAATTCCATAGAAAGTCTAGCCGTCAGATGGTAAGTCTGCAATAGGTTTCGCCGGGAGGGAGGGAAGTTCCTTCTGGCGCCCGCCGCAGGCCCAGGGCGGTGCGATCGGTACTGAGAGTTTATGCGGATGCCCCGTCTATCTCGGGCTGGATAAGCCGGACGTCCCGCCTCCCTCCACCACCCGCCTCCAGGCGGCCTGGAGAAGCCAGGGAACCCTGACCGCCAGGCGAAAGAGTCCGTCTCCCAGGCGGGCCCCCAGGCGGGAGGGGCCCAGAAAGGGCCCCAGTTCCCGGGTGACGCGACGGGGGTAGGAGGAGAGGTCTCCTCTTCCGGCCAGAAAATCGAGGGCGGTCCGGGCGGCGACCCGGCCGCTCATCAGGGCCTGGGCGATGCCCTCCCCGGTTAGGGGATCGGCCAGCCCGGCGGCATCTCCGGCCAGGAGCAGCCGGCCGCGGAGGAGCGGGCGGGGGAAGGCGGCGATGTACCGCCCTCGGGGAGGGCCGGAGAGGGGCCAGCGGGGAGAGAGCCTTTGCCAGGCGGCCAGGGCTTCCCGGGGAGAGCGGCTGAAGACCCCGTACTGTCCCCCTTCGAAATGGGGAAAGTACCAGGCATACCCCTCCCGCGCCTCGAGGAAGATCTCTATCTCCTCTCCCCGGCGGCTGGCGGGGGCTTCAAGGGCCAGGGCCACCGGCGAGCCGCGGTTTCGAAAGAAGAGGGAGGTGCACCCTCTAGCCCCATCCGCTCCGATGGCCACCGGAGCTCGGAATACCTCCTCCCTCCCCCCTTCATCCTCCCGCCTGACCCTTATCCGGCACTCCCCGTCCTCCACCTCCAGCCCCATCACCCGCGCCCCTCTCATGACCTCCGCTCCCCTCTCCTCCGCCCGTCGGAGAAGGAGCCCATCCAGCTCCCTTCGGGAGACGAAGGGAACGGGCAGGTGACGGTGAATCACCTCGCGGGAGCCGAAGAGGAAGCGGGTGGTGGAGGATATTCCCAGGGGATGGAGGAGGCCCCCTTCGAGCGGCAGGAGACCCAGGGTAGCGAGCTCCCGGAGACTCTTGGCGCTCAGGGCTCCCCCGCAGGGTTTCTCCCGGGGGGAGCGATCCTTCTCCACAACCAGCACCCGGACCCGGGGGGTCAGGTGCAGGGCCGCCGCCGCCCCGGCTGGTCCCCCGCCGATGACGATCACGTCCCATCTTGTCCCGGACAACCCATCACCAGTCTAGCCGCAGCGGTAGACTCAGAGCACCAGGCGAATGAAGCCCCCATTCCACCGGCCCGAAGCATCCTCGAGCTCGGCAGCGAGGCTCAAGTGCGAAAAGAGAAACGGGGGAACTCCCCCGCTTCTCCGTATTAAACCCCGGCCCGGGAAACTAGAGAAATGGATCAAAGCAGGGCCTCGGCCCGGAAGCAGTGGTCCAGACGGCCCTTGTGCGATCCGTCGCAGAACGGCTTGCGGTTAGAGTGTCCGCAGCGGCAGAGGTAGACCTCGCCGTTCGCCTTGTAGGGCTTTCCCTCTCCGTCGAGAATCTGGGCCGGCCCCGAAACCATGATCGGTCCCTGGTCTAAAACCCTTATGGTTACGCCTTCCACTCCTCTCACCTCCTTCCGGCCTCAAGCTTTCCCCGGCCGCAGGAACCCCAGGGCTGAACAAGCTCTCTACCTCCGAGGGCATCTACCCCAGGTCCGACGGCCAGTTAGTGGACGGAGGGCTGAAACTGCCCGGTACGCAGAGAAGAGTAAATCAAAAATTCAAAATGGCAAGTAATTACCAATAGGAAACTAAGTTGTTTTCCGCATACTCGAGAAATAGTGCCATGTTTCTGGGGGTATACTAATTTGGTCTAATTCCCGATGCTCCCTCATCCCGCAGGAGCAGGCAGGGGCGCTCCACCCGGGTGTACTACCAACTTGGCTTGACTCCCGATGCTCCCGGATCTCTTCCGGCCCGGAGGCTCCAATGCCCGGGGGAGGCTGCCGCAGGCTACCGGCTCACTGGTGGCACTTCCGGCAGGATCCCGCACCCCATTCCTCTTCTGCCAGCCGGTGCACGGTCTCCCTATCCACCCTTCCGCCACCGTGTTCCCGGTGGCAGAGGTGGCAGCCTTCCCGGGCGAAAAGACGGTGGGTTTCCCGGACCTCCGGCCGTTCAACCCCGTTTCTGCCCGCTCCGCCGGGCAGGTGGCACCCGGGAGAGGTGCAGGCCTCTCCCACCACCGCCCGTTCCCGCTCCAGAAGGTGGCAGGAAGCGCAGTGGACGGCGCCGTGACAGGTGAAGCAGCCCGGTACCGGCTGAAGGGAGGCATGGGCCGGGCGGGGCGACTTTAAGTGCAGGGCCAGGACCACTCCGCCCCCCACCGCGAGGAGAATCAACCCCGCTCCTAGAAGCCACATCCAGCCCCTCAGAGATTATTCCCTCCCCCAGCACCTTACCGGCCGCCGGAAAGAGGCACAAGGGTTTTTGCCGTAGCTCGATCGAGTCAACGCCTTCGGTTCGAAAGCTACCCTGGAGGCCTTCCATCAAGCGGAACTTCATCTGAGTTCCTCGGGAACGGGGACATCTCCCGGGACGAAGCTTAGGACCCTTCCTCCGTAATCAACAACGTAGAGCTCCCCTTCCTCGTCCTCCCCGAAGGAGGAGATGCGGGCCTCCGTGTCGAGGAGCCGGCCCATCTTCCAGGCCCCCCCCGTCCTCCTGAGTCCCCATATGCGCCCGGAGCAGAAGTCGCCGAAAATGTAAATCCCCCAAAGCACGGGTATCCTCCGGCCCCGGTAAACGTAGCCCCCGGTTACGGAACAGCCCTCCTGGCGGGTGGCGTATTCGGCCACGGGGAAGGTCACGGGCGTGCCAGGCTTGACGTCTGTGCGGTAGCGGAGCGTCCCCTCCCAGGCGTTCCAGCCGTAGTTCCGGCCCCCGGGACTGCCGGCCGGCTCAAAGTTTATCTCCTCCCGGGAATCCTGACCCACATCGGCGATGTAGAGATCTCCCGTGACCCGGTCGAAGCTGAAGCGCCAGGGGTTGCGGAGACCGAGCGCCCAGATCTCCGGCCGCCAGCCCGGACGCCCGGCGAAGGGGTTGTCGGGAGGGAGGCGGTAGCCTTTTTCCTCACGCCCCTCTTCCTCCCGGGATTGTGCCCTGTTTGCCTCCGGTTTGTCTCTCCCCTCTTCGCTCACATCGAGTCGGAGGATTTTCCCCAAAAGCAACCCCGGATTCTGGGCGTTCCCCTGAGGGTCGCCCGCCGAGCCCCCGTCACCGAGACCAAAGTAGAGGTAGCCGTCGGGGCCGAAGGCGATGTGGCCGCCGTTGTGGTTGGAATAAGGCTGGGGCACCCGGAGCAGCTCTTCCCGGCTGGCCGGCTCTACCCGCCCGGGGTCCCCGGGATCCACCCGGAAGCGGGCCAGAACCGAGCTTCCGTCCCGGGCAGTGTAGCTGAAGAAAACGAAGGGCTCCTCGGGGTAGAGGGGAGAAAAAGCCATCCCCAGAAGGCCCTGCTCCGCTCCCCGGTGAGTGATGAGGGAGGAGAGATCGGCGAAGGGCTCCTCGGCCAGCCTTCCCCGGGCGAACATCCGTACCTTGCCCCTGCGCTCCACGATGAAGAGGCGCCCCGATCCGTCGCCCGCATGGGTAACGTAGACCGGCTCCTCCAGCCCCTCGATCATCAGTTGAAGACCGAATCCGCCGGGCAGTCTCCTCTCCTCTGGCTCCGGCCCGGACACCCTTCCCGGCTCTACTCCGGCCCTGCTTCCCCCCGCTTCCGACACCGCACCGGAAGGACGATTCGCCCCCGGCGCCTTTTGCTCCCTGGTCCGGCAACCCGCCAGCAATAACAGCAATAGAAGAACGGCGAGAAATCTCCCCAGAAAGCGGACATGGATGAAGAAGATACCGCTTCCCCCGGCCAGGGCAGAGCTCAGCTTGTCCATCCGTCGGTGACGCAGATGACGCTCGTCTTCCGGCAGCGCTCTTCCCAAAGCCGGCCCCCCATTATAAACCAATACCTGGAAAGAGGCAAGGCAATCTTGTCCCACCCATTGCCGATAGACCACTCATTGCCGGTAGAGACGCAAACCCAGGAATTACAGTCCCCCATCGCGCTCCCCCGTTTTAAAAAGGGGGATCAGCAGGCCAAGCTCCTGGTCAGAAGCGTCAGCAGACGATTTGAAGTAATTTATATATTCCGAAAATTATTTGTTGACCAAAAAAGAAATTTACCGTATCTTACAAGGAAGCGAGGGAGGGCTCGAGGCTTGTCAGGTGGGAGACCGGAGAAGCACCACATGTTATCTGAGATTGGTCACCTTTCCACTGCCATGGAGGAGGACCTCTACCGCCTCCATGCCGAAGTGTGCCGCACCCTCGGCCATCCCACGCGGCTCAGGATCGTGTATCTCCTCAGCCAAGGGAAGAGCACCCCGGGGGAACTGGCGGCGGCGATCGGCGTCTCCCCGGCCAATCTATCCCAGCATCTAGCAGCTCTACGGGCCGCCGGGCTGGTGGAGGTGGCGCGGGAAGGGGCTCGTCTCCGTTATCGCCTGGCCAGCCCCGAGGTGGCCCGGGCCTGTGAAACCATGCGCCGGGTGCTTCTCGAGCGGTTACGGCGCGAGAGTTCTCTCCTCTCGCTGGGGGAGGGTGCGGGCCTCCGGTGAGAGGTTTCTGGCCGGACAGTCCGAAGCTACGCTGGTTTTCGCGCTGGCGAGGTCTGATCAGCGGTTGGTGTATGAACGCAGGCTGATCTTTCCACGCAGGGCAGAGGGGGGGAGAAACGAGAGATGTCCCGCACGGTGGCGGTGTTAGGGGGAGGAGTGGGGGGACTGGCGGTGGCCCGGGAACTGCGCTCCCGCCTGCCCCGGGAAGACCGGGTGGTCCTGGTAGAGCGGAATCCTAGGCAGTCCTACAGCTCCCTCTTCTTGCGGCTGATAGTGGGAGAGTGTGAGGTCCGGGACGTGGTCCGGGACATCTCCTGGGTAACCCGGCGGGGGGTGGAGCTCCTGGAAGCCGAGGTTCTGGAGATTGATCCGGAGAAACGAACGGTAGAGACCAGCCGGGGAGAGATAGCCCCTGACGCGCTGGTGGTGGCCCTGGGAGCGGAGCGCACCCTGGACGGGGTACCGGGAGCGCAGGAAAAGGCAGCGGGGTTCTACAGCCTAGAAGAAGCCAGGCGGTTGGGAGAGCAGCTCAGCACCTTCTCTGGAGGCCGGGTGGTCATAGCGGTACTGGGAACACCTTATAGCTGTCCTGCCGCCCCCTACGAGGCGGCCCTACTCCTGGAAGCCTACCTCCGGCGAAAGGGGTTGAAGTTCGAGATCCAAGTGGTAACCCCTGAGCCCTACCCCATGCCCACCGCCGGCCCGACAGTGGGCAACGCCCTGAAGGAGATGCTTGCCCAGCGGGGCATCCTCTTCCGCCCCCGGACCAGGACAATCCAAGTGAGCGAGAAAAGCCTCACGGTCAAGCCTCTCGACGTCCAAGGCGAAGGAGAGGCAAGCCCGGAAGACATGCCTTTCGACCTCTTGATCGCCATTCCCCTGCACCGTCCGCCGGAGCCCGTGGCCCGGTCGCCGCTGGCCAGAGAAGGTTTTATCCCCGTTGATCCCTTCACCCTGACTACCTCCTTCCCGGGGGTCTGGCCCTGGGTGATGTCACCTCTCTTCCCCTGCCCGGCCGGTACCGGCAGGACACGCCGCTCCTTCTCCCTAAAGCTGGGGTTTTTGCCCACCGCCAGGCAGAGGTGGTAGCGCACCAAGTGGCCGCCTATCTTCACGGTGACCGGACGGAGCGGCGCTTCGATGGAGTAGGGTTCTGCTTCCTTGAGGTTGGGGAAGCCAAGGCGGGGTTCGGCGCAGGACGTTTCTTCGCCCAACCTGCTCCTGACGTTCGCCTCTTTCCCCCCGCCCGGAAGTGGTATCTAGGAAAAGAGCTCTTCGTCCGCACCTGGCTGACCTGGATGGAGGGGAAGAAAACCGGCGAAACGCTGGGGCGGCTCATGATGTCTTGGGCGGAGAGGTATCTGTCCTCTTGACCGGCGATCCCCTGGTCCTGGTGGAACAAAAGGAAATGGGCCTCCGGGAATCGAGGAACCCCAAAAATCTCCTGTGAGGTGAGGGAAGAGATGAAGCTGGGGATAATCGTCTACTCCAATGACTCCGAGACGGTGTGGAACGCTTTCCGTCTCGGGGTGTATGCCTTGAAGGAGGGAGATGAGGTGCGGGCTTTTCTCCTAGCCCGGGGGGTGGAGTGCGAGAGCCTTGACACCCCCCAGTTTCCGGTCACCGCCCAGATGCGGGAGTTTCTCGACCGGGGAGGCCAGATCCTGGCCTGCGGCACCTGCCTGAAACTCCGGGAAAAGGAGGAATCGGAGCTCTGCCCCCTCTCCACGATGGGCGATCTCTACCGGCTAGTGCGGGAGTGCGACCGGGTGGTGAGCTTTTAGCACCCAGCGGTAGTTCCGACCGCCGTGGTTGGGGTGGCCCCTTTACCGGGAGCCGTCCTCTCCCCCCTTTTCCGCCCTTTCCTCGCTTTCAGCCGGCGCAAAGGGCCCGGAGAGTGAACCCTCCCGCCAGGCTCTAACGAGTTCTTCCCTTGAAAAGCCCATCCGCTTTGGCTCCGCCCTTATGGTAGCACAGGGAAGTGAAGCTTCCGGGATCCGGATCTGCGCCCCGGCCCGGGTCAGCGGCGGACCTCGACGCCGAGCACCGGGAAGCAGACATCTTCATTCCCCAGCGGAGCCGGGCGCAGTCTCCCCGTGCGTCGCCCCGCGCCAGGCCTGATCCCGGCCTCACCCCGTTCCGCACCCGGGCGGCCAGTTGCCGAAGATCAGCCACCTGAGTGGCTTAGGTAGGCAAGTTTCTCCTCCACCCAGGCAGGATCGAATCCCCTCAGGATAGCACCTCCTCCAGGGCCCTCCTGTGCCGGTAGGCCGCATCCGGGTAGCGGCGGGCCACCCTCTCCACGAAGTCCCAAAGCGCTTCCCGGTCCCGCCCATAGACCAGCCGGCCTTCCCGGATCACCCGGAAGGAGAAGATCACCTCCTCCGGCCGGAGGATGACCACGTTGAAGGGGTGACCCTCCACCCTTCCCAGGGCCTCTTCCATGCGAGACGCCAGCCCGGCAAAGTCCCACCCGGGCGGCTCCGCCACCCCGGGGAGAAGCACTATGCCGAGGTCGAGATCGCTGTCCGGACGGCAGAGGCCCAAAGCCGAACCGAAGAGGAAAGCCCCCACCACCTCGGGGAAGTGGGGGAGTACCTCTTGAACCCTCCTCTCTGCGGCCTCCAGCGGAACCCGCACCAGCTCGCCCATGGGTCCTGATCCGGCTCCGATTTTACCTCTTTGCCTTGCTCATCCCCTGGCCACCGAGAGCCAGAGCACGCCCAGAGCGGCCAGGGAGAAGATTACGCCTCCCCAGGTGAGAACCAGTTCGTGGGCCCGGAGAACCCGGGAGGAAAGGGTGAGGACTTGGGCAGCTTCCATTTTACGTAGCTCCGCTGAGAGCAACCCATTCACCACCGCCACATCCCACACCTCCACGGGGAGAAGCAGCGCCCCGATGAGGAGGAGCTTCTGCCGCAGCCAGCCCGGGGCCAGGGGATCCCAGTCCCCCAGCCAGAGGAGGCCCAGCCCGCTGGCCACCACCGCCAGAAGGGTCAAGTGCTCGAAGTCATAGAGCGCCTTGGCCGAGCGGAGAGCAAAGAGGATCTGGGCTCTCTCCCTGCCCTTTCGGGCCCGCCAGTAGACGAAGCTTCCTCCCAGGCTCGGGCCGAGGTAAAGGATCACCAGCAGAACGTGGAGGTAGAGAAGAAGGCGATAGATGGAAACCCCCTCGCCTTTTTGAATATCGTAATTGCCGCTTTCCCCCGAAACCACCCCAGAAGCCGTCCGCGCCCGGGCAGGGTGGTAGCGGAACAGGTTGCGGCCTACCTCCATAGAGGGAGCGCCGCTCGGAGGTTCGACGGGGTGGGGTTCTGCTTCCTGGAAGTCGGGGAAGGTAGGGCGGGATTCGGCGCCGGCCGCTTTTTCGCCCGGCCCGGGTTAGCGGAGGACCTCGACGCCGAGCGCCGGGAAGCGTTCGTCAAAGGTGTATACGGCTCTCGGGCCGAGGCGGGCCTCGGCCCAGATAAGGGCATCCGCGAAGGAAACCCGCCCCGAGGGGCGGCAGAGAAGGAGAGCCTCGATAACCACCCCTTTATCCAGGCGCAGGCAGGTGATGTTCTCCTTCTGCAAGAAAGCTATCAATTGATCCACCACCGCCTGGCGGGGAACCTGATAGACGTGGGTGAGGACATAGGCCGCCTCGGCTAAAACCAGGGGACTGACGGCCAGCCGACAGTTGCTGTCTATGACCTCCGCCGCCCTCCGGGACAGCTCCGGAGGATCGTCCGTCAGGTAGCGCACCAGGTAGGAGGTATCCAGCAGGGCCTCAGGGGAAGCGGGCATCTTCGGAGCCAGGCGCGGGCTCACCACGTGCCGCCTCGCGCCAGGCCTGGTCCCGGACCTCATCCCATCTTTCCGCCGGGACCGACCGGCGGATGTGACCGGCCAGCACTCCTCGTAGTGAACGCCGATGAGGCGGCGGAACGAAATAGACCTCCACATGGTCCCCCACCAACCTCTGGATGGCCAGCGCCCCGGGTTGCACCCCCAAGAGCTCGCGGATCTCCTTCTCGATCACTATTTGCCCCTTCGGGCCTACTACCGTCGGCATTTATCCACACCTCCTCTGTATGACAGGCGATTAAAAGTATATCTAACATGCTATGGTTATACAAGAATGGCCGTGTCAGTCCGCACTTCAGCAGGATCAACTCCTAGCCACCAAGAGTCAGAGCACGCCCAACACCCATTTACCACCACCACATCCCACACCTCGACGGGGAGAAGCAGCGCCCCGATGAGGAGGAGCTTCTGCCGCAGCCAGTCCGGGGCCAGGGGATCCCAGTCCCCCAGCCAGAGGAGGCCCAGCCCGCTGGCCACCACCGCCAGTCCAGGCTCGGGCCGAGGTAAAGGATCAACAGGCGGGCAACCAGAGCTGGAGTGGCTGGCGCTCTGGGTGGCCCGGGAGAGGCCGCCTCTCGACGAGATTGCCGCCTGGCTTCCCAGCGCCAAGCGCGTACTTGATCCTCCTTCAACCGGGGAATAGCATGGGCTCAGAAAAGAGGTGGAACCCCGTGACTACAAAGAGGGGGATGGTTTTCTCCATCAGTGACGCGGAGTTACTGGAGCTTTCCGAGCGCAATCCCGGGTATCAGTTCGAACGCACGGCGGAGGGAAGGCTCCTCGTGACCCCGAGCGGGAGCAAAGGTGGGCAGCGCAGCCTGGAGGTGGCCGGCCAACTGAGAGATTGGAATAAAAAGAAAAGGCTGGGGGTGGTATTCGATTCTTCCGCCGGTTTCCGTCTCCCCGACGGCTCTCTCTTCGCCCCCGATACCTCCTTTGTCCGCCGGGAAAGATGGGAATCCCTGACCGCCGAGCAACAGGAGGGTTTCGCTCCCCTTTGTCCCGACGCCGTTTTCGAGGTCCGCTCCCCGACCCAAAGCCTGGCCGAACTGCGAGAGAAAATGCGCGTCTACCTGGCCAACGGCGCCGCCATCGGGGTGCTCATTGATCCCTTCGAGAAGATAGTGGAGATATACCGGCCCGGGCGGGAACCCGAGCGCCATGACTCCCCGGCCCGGCTGAGTTTAGACCCGGAGCTGCCGGGCTTCGAACTGGATCCCACGCCCATCTTCCATGGTTAAGGGTGCCGGTAGTGGTCAAGGGAGCCTCGCTGGCTTTTTACGCCTGGCGCGCCCGGCTTTTCACCGCCCAGGAGATCCGCTCCGCCCTGTGAGGAGATAGAGCGGTCGGAATGCGCCCTTCACACCATCAAGCGGGCCCCGCCCGGAGACGGGGCCCGCTTTCCCGTCGCAAAGACTCTAACCTGCTCCCCAGTCCGCCCTCACTTCGCCGCCCATCCCAGGGCCAGGGCGATGATCTTGGCCGCCTCGGCCCGGGTCACGGTCCGGTCGGGCCGGAAGCTCCCGTCGGGGTAGCCCTGGAGCACGCCCTTATCGGCCAGCGCTCCGATCCAGCCCGAGGCCCAGTGGCCCAGGGCATCGGGGAAGTTGGCCCCCTTCTCCCCGAGCCCGAGGTAGCGGGCGATCATGGTGGCCAGCTCCGCCCGGGTAACCGGCCGATCCGGCTGGAAGCTCCCGTCGGGGTAGCCCTCCACCATCCGGGCGCCCCTGGCTGTGGCCACGTAATCCCGCGCCCAGTGGCCGGCCATCTCCCCGGCATCCTCGCCCTTCCGGCCCGGCACTCCGGCGGCCAGCACCAACATCTTGGCCACCTCCGCCCGGGTCACGCCCCGGTCGGGCTCGAAGCGGTAGGCGCCCACGCCCTTAACCACCCGCTTGCGGGCCAGCTGGGCAATGTAGCCCTGGGCCCAGTGGTTCGCCGGCACGTCCACAAACCGCGGATCCCCGTCCGCCAGAGCCATGAACACCGTGAGGTGGGTGATCTGGGCGGAGAAGACGCCTTCAGCGCAGGTGCCGGGCAGGGGCACAAACGCCTTCAGCGTCGCGTCCCACCGGTAGAGGTTCACGTTCTGGCAGTAGGGCACCTTGACCTTCAGGGTGAGCGGCTGGCTGAAGCTGGTCACGGCCTGTCCGTTGACCAGGATCTCGAGCTTGTAGGCCGCAAGAGCCCCCTGTCCACCGGTGACGTCCCTGGCGACTACGGAGGCCTCATCGGAAGCCTCGACGGGCAGGATCTTCACCGTCCCGGTAGCGGAAAGCACTCCTCCGGGCACGGTCACCTCGAGCTTCCCGTCCGAGCTGGCCACCGTTCCGCCGCTCGGGGGAACGGTCTGGGTGACGGGGGAAGGCGCAGGCGCAACAGCACCTACTCCGCTCGGAACGGCAGTAAAGGTAACGGTGACGCTATTGGATATCCCGGTGTCATATACCGAGGCGGTAATGGTGGCCGTGCCCTGTGTGCTGGAGTAAACCTGGGTTTGGGCCTGGCCAGAGCCGTCGGTGTAGACCGAAGTATGCGTCAAGCTGGCCGTACCGGTGGTGACCTGGAAGATCACTCTCACGTTCGGCACTCTGTTCCCGTAAACATCGCGTACCACTGCAGTGACCGTAGACTTGGTCGAACCGTCCGCCACCACGCTGGTGGGACTGGCCGAAACCTGAGCCGTAGCCGGCAAACCGGGAT
>Ga0197143_1000144_pt1 | contig 81565 bp, 79 predicted proteins | sample GBS70_MetaG_FD_148603 | JGI IMG/M metagenome (GOLD analysis project Ga0197143, IMG submission 148603) | Sediment microbial communities from Great Boiling Springs, Gerlach, Nevada, United States - GBS 70_MetaG | ecosystem: Environmental > Aquatic > Thermal springs > Hot (42-90C) > Sediment...
CCGTACCGGTTGTTCGTGTACTGGTACTTGATGGGCTCGCCCTTGTAGCCCACGGCTTCGAGGAGCTTCTTCGCCTCGGCCACGTTGTACTCGAAGTAGGCGCGCCCTTCGCCCATGTCGGGCGACTTCGGGTCGAGCCACCAGCGGGTGAAGCCGGCGGGGATGATGTTGTTCCAGGGCGAGGCGACGTCGAAGCCGGCGTCGCGGAGTTTCTTCACGTTGTAGCCGATGTCCGTCAGCGCATCCCGGTCGAGCGCCATGGAGACGGCGCGGCGGAAGCGCGGGTCCCGCCAGTAGGTGTTCGGCTTCGGGTCGAAGTAGATGAAGCTCAACAGCTGCGGCACGATGCCGATGAGCTGGAGGTCCTTCACCTGGTCTCGGGCCTGGGCGAGGTCGTTCGGGTTGATGTCGACCACGTCCAGGTTGCCGGCCAGGAACTGGGCGAGCCGCGTCGCGTACTCGGGGATGATCGCCAGCTTGACCCCATCGATGAGCGGGAAGCCCTCGAAGTGCCAGTTCCGGTTGGAGTCGAACGTGAAGGACTGCGAGGCCACGTACTCCTTCAGGATGAACGGCCCGGAACCGATCGCCTTCTCCGCGGGGTTGAAGCCGCCGTCGGCCTCCTTCGGCATGATCCAGAAGAGGTTGGCGTCCGCGAGGTAGTCCAGAAACGCCGCATTCGGTGACTTGAGGATGAACTTCACCGTCGTCGCGTCGGGGAACTCGACGCGTTCGACGAACGCCACCTGGGAGCGGTTCGGGGTCGTCTCCGCCGTCATGCGGCCCCAGGAGAACTTCACGTCCTCGATGGTGACGTTTCGGCCGTTAACGGGGGCGACGTTGTGGAACTTCGCGTTCGGCTTCAGCTTGATGACCCACTCGGAGCCGTCGGCGTTCGGCTCGGCGCTCTCGGCGAGGTCGGGGACAGGGCGGTTCTCGCCGTAGGCGATCCCCGGGCCGGCTTCGTACATGAAGAGGCGGCTGTAGACGTAGGCAGCGAAGCCCTTCGTGAGGAAGCTGAGGTTCCCATAGGGGTCGAGGGTCGGCGGGTCGCCGGTCGATGCGACGTTGAGGATGCCGCCTCGCTTGGCGTTGGCGAAGGGGTCGACGGGGGTCGGCGTGGGCGTCGGGCCGGCGGGCGTGGGGCTCGCGGGGGCGGGGGTGGGCGACGGGGCCTCTTCCTCGCCGCCGCAGCCGACGAGTGCCAGGCCGGCAGCCCCCGCGGTGGCGGCAGCGGCTCCCCCGAGGAAGCGCCGCCGGGTGGCGCGGTGTTTCCAGTACCGGGCCCAATACTCGCTCATTACCAGTGCTCTCCTCCTTGCTGCTGGCTCGAACGTCTGCACAGCGAGCGCACTATAGGCGAGGTGAATGCCGGGGTCAACCGACATTCGACCTGCGTAGGAGCTCGCTGGCCGGCTGCCCCGATCTACGACGCCGCGTGCCCCTCGGATCTCTCCGGCGTGCGATTTCGATCGGCGTTCGCCGAGCGGCCCGTTGACGCATCGGCGGGCACACCTCCACAATCCGCCCCGTGCTGGCCCGGGTGTACAGCTGCGCCCTCGTCGGGCTCGACGGCGAGCTCGTCGAGGTGGAAGTCGATGTCGTCCGTGCCGAAAACCCGACGGCGATCATCGTCGGCCTCCCCGACACTGCGGTGCAGGAGGCGCGGGAGCGCGTTCGGGCGGCCATCCGCAACAGCGGCTTCGCCTGGCCTGCCAATCGCCGGATCCTCGTCAACTTGGCGCCGGCCGACCTGCGGAAGGAGGGGCCCTCGTACGACCTCGCCATCGCCATCGGGGTGCTGGTTTCGAGCGGCCAGATCGAAGGGGACGTCGACGACGCCCTCTTCGTCGGGGAGTTGAGCCTCGAGGGCTCCCTCCGTCCGGTCCGTGGCGTCCTGCCGATGGTCTCCCTTGCCCGACAGCGGGGGCTGCGGCGGGCCTTCGTGCCGGCCGCGAACGCTGCCGAGGGCGCGCTCGTCGATGGCGTGGCTGTCTATCCCGTTGAGAGCCTCGCCCAGTTGGCCGCCCATCTGTGCGGCACGGCGTCGATACCGCCGCAGCAGCGGTCGGAGAGCGCGGCGCCGCCGTTGTACGAGTGCACCGATTTCGCCGACATCGTCGGTCAGGAACAGGCGAAGCGGGCGCTGGAGATCGCCGCCGCTGGTGGGCACAACATCGTCATGCGCGGACCTCCCGGCGCCGGCAAGACGCTCCTGGCGCGGGCGCTACCATCAATCCTTCCACCGATGAACGGGGAGGAAGCGCTGGAAGTCACGCGGATCTACAGCGTGGCTGGGCTCCTGCCACCCGGGGCGGGCCTCGTCACGGCCAGGCCGTTCCGGGCCCCGCACCACACTATCTCCCACGCTGGCCTGGTCGGCGGCGGCACCGTCCCCCGTCCCGGAGAAGTCACGCTCAGCCATCGTGGGGTGCTGTTCCTCGACGAGCTCCCCGAGTTCTCACCCCAGGTGCTGGAGGTGCTCCGCCAACCCCTCGAGGACCGGGTGGTCACCATCAGCAGAGCGCGGTTCTCGGTCACCTTCCCAGCGAATTTCATGCTGGTGGCGGCGATGAACCCCTGCCCCTGCGGTCATCGCGGCGACCCGGCCCGCGAGTGCCGCTGTCCCTCCCAGCTCGTCGCCCGCTATCAGCGGCGAATCTCGGGCCCGCTCCTCGACCGCATCGACGTGTTCATCGACGTTCCTCGCGTGGAGTACCAGAAGCTGGTCTCGACCTCGCGCGGGGAGCCCTCGGCGGCGGTGGCGGCGCGCGTGGCCCGTGCCCGGCAACGGCAGCGCCGCCGCTTCGCCGATACGGGCGTCGGCATCGCCCTCAACGCCGAGATGGGGCCGGCCCACGTTCGCACCTTCGTGCAGGAATGCCTCACCGCCGAGGCCGCCGCCTTGCTGGCACGGGCGGTCGAACGGCTCGAGCTCTCGGCCCGGGCCTTCCACCGGGTGTTGAAGCTCGCTCGCACCATTGCCGACCTGGCCGAGTCGGACACCGTCGAGGCCCATCACGTGGCCGAAGCGGTGCAGTACCGGTCACGCGGCGAATGACCTTGGCCGTGCGGAAAGGCAGGCGTCGGGCTACCATGGAGGACGGGTGCCCCCGTAGCTCAGCGGATAGAGCACTGGCCTCCGGAGCCAGGAGCGCAGGTTCGAGTCCTGCCGGGGGTACCATTCGTTATCGTTTGGTTGACAAAATGTAGCGGCGACCGCGCGGATCGCGACAACAGTTGTCGCGAATGGTTGCTATAGTGCCGCGCATGGCCGTTCGCCCATGGCTCCTTCCCCTGCTTTCGACGGCAGCGGGTGTCGTCCTCTTCGCTGCGGCAGCGTCCTGTGGGGGCGGTTCGACCGCGAGTGAGAGCGGTGGGAGCGGTGCTTCCGGCGCCTCCAGTGAGCGGCGCGAGTACCTCTGCAACGGTGAGCCGCGGCGGTTCGATGTCGTCGTCCAGGATGACCCCGGTCAGGCCGCATGGGTGTTGGGGAACCTGGAGCCAGCGTTGCGCTATCTGGTGGGGCCGGGCGATACCCTGACGGTGGTTACGGCGTCGGGACGGGTGCTGCTTCCCGCGACCCGCATCCTCTCGGGTGACCCAGCCAGCGATTGCCCTCCGCCGCCGTTCGAGGAGCAAAGCTGCAGGAAGCTCGGCGGCGGCAGGGCGTGCGCGGCCACGGCGGCAGCGGTCGCGAAGCGTGCTCGAACTGCGATCGCCGCGGCAACAGCCATTCGGCCGGCGTTCGACGAGGTCTGGCGGCGCGTCCGTGAAGCGGCCGGTGTGGCGAGCGCTCCTCCATGGTCGCCGGAGCAGGGGTGCGGCGGGGTCAGCGGGTGGCCGAGGGACGCCCTCCAGCAGTTCATCGACGCCCGCGTGCCGGGCGAGGGCGATTGGGTGATCCTCCTCCATGCCTGCCAGACGGGTGACCCGGACGAACAGCCCGAGCAGCCGCGCCTCAACGCCCGGTCGTTGGACGGTGCCGTCGTCGTGATCGTCGGGCTCACGTCGGGAGTGGAACCCGCGAAGGCCTGGTTCGACGGCACCGGCTACCGCTCCATCTTCGTCCTCGGTCCCGCGGAGATCACGCAAGTGGCGACAGCGGTCGTGAGGGCGCTCGCCCCTGGCACGCAGTCCAACCCCGAACGCTGAAGGAGGTCTGCCGTGACGTTCCTCTCCGCCGCTTCAATCCTCAGCGACACCATCTCCATCGGACTCCTGGCCGGCTTCGCCGGCGCCGTTGTCATCGCCGTCATGCTCCTCCTTCTCACGCCGCTGCTTCCGCTGACCACGTGGCTGAGGGATGGCAGCGTGCGGGGAATCCGCCGGCTGGCGGCCCTACAGGACCGGCTGTGGCGATCGTCTGCGTCCGCTGAACCGGCACGGCTCGGGCTCGCCATGCGCGAGGCGGCGCGTGAACGGCCACAGGCCGAGACGCGGGGCGGATTGCTCGAGGAGTTCGTCGACCTCTCGGTGCTCGCGGCGACGCTCTTTGCCGGCTTCCTCCTCATCGCCGTGGCGGTGAATACCGTAGGCCTCGACGGCGTGTTCCAATCCGCGGCGGCCACGCTGCTCACCTACATGCTCGGTCCGTCGCTCGTCCTCGCGGCGGCCTTCCCCTTCTTCGTGATCCACAACCGTTCCCAAGAGCTGGAAGCGTCGCGCTTCCGAAGACGGGTAGCGTACGCAACGCTTGGCGTGGCCCTGACCGCGCTCGCCCTCTTCGCGCTGATCAAGTCCGCTGACTACCTCCTTCCCGCAGCGGACAACGATCTCCAGGCCGGGGCTACCCAGGCGGCGGCCAGCTTGTCGGCTGACGTTGTCCCTCCCGCATCGGGTGATACCGTTGACCCCGCGGCCGCTGGGGCGACGGCCGGGACGTCCGGCGCGTCCGTGGAGGACGAGTCCCGCCTTGCGGGCGACGGCGCGTGGCGGAGCTTGGTAGAGATGCTCCTCAATTACCCTGTGCCCTTCTTCTGGACGGCGGCGGCGCTTGCCGTGGCTGGCGCAGCGGCGCTTGCCGATCGGGGCTTCTACGGCTTCGCACGCGTCGCCCTCTACCTCGCCGGAGCCATCCTCGGCCTTGCGGTGTTCGTCTTCCGGGCGCTCGTCTGGCTGCTCGTGGGCGTGCCCATCGCGCTCCTCGCCGCCGTCTTCGCGCTCGCGCAGGCCCTCGCCCTGCTGCCCGAGAGCGTCGTGAACTGGCTCCGCCGCCGCCGCCAGGAGGCCGGCCGCCGGGAGGCCGGCCAATCCCCCAGCGAGCCGGCTACTCCCCCGGTTCCTCCTCACCCGGGGGAGGCAGCCATTGGGCTCGAACAGCAAATAGGCCGGGATTGGGAACCCAGCCCTGCGCCGGCGGCCCGGTGAGCGGGGAGGTGGCCTTTCTCGCTCCCAATCGGCGTGCTGTGGCCTCGTCGGCCGCGAGGAGGTCCGGCTGAACCGGCACGCCGTACCGCGTATCCTGTCGGTGCATGCCGGATGACGCCGCGCCTCGGGCTTGCGTGTTCGACGCGTTCGGCACGCTCTTCGACGTGCGCTCCCTGCGCGACGCCTGCGAAGCCTTCTTCCCCGGCCGGGGCGATGCACTGGCCCAGCTCTGGCGGGAGAAGCAGCTTCAGTACTCCTGGCTCCGCACGCTGATGGGGAGGTATGCCGATTTCTCGCGGGTCACGGCCGATGCCCTCGCCGCCTCCCTCGCCGCCCTCGGCCTTGGGGCCGACGGTGAGCAGCAGGAGGAGCTCCTGCGGGCCTTCGCGCGGGTCGAGCCGTTTCCCGAGGTCCGCCGCGTCCTCGAATCGCTCGAGGGATACACGCGGGCGATCTTCACCAACGGCTCGCCGAGCATGATCGCAGACGTGGTCGAGCATGCCGGCCTTGCGGGGATGTTCGAGCGAATCATCAGCGTCGATCCTGCACGGCGGTTCAAGCCCCGTCCCGCCGCCTACGGGTTGGTTCCGGCGGCGCTCGGGCTGCCCGCAGACCGGATTCTGTTCGTTTCGAGTAACTACTGGGACGCGGCCGGAGCCAAGAGCTACGGGTTCCCGAGCGTCTGGGTGAACCGGACAGGGGCCCCACCGGAGCGGCTGGGCATCGAGCCCGACCACGAGGTCCTTTCCCTCGATGGCCTGCCCGCTATTCTCGGCAGAAGCTCCCTATGAGGAGCGGCGGCTCGGGAGCGCACGCTCTCTGTCGCAGGGAGGGTCGTGGGCGCGGTATGCTACCCGCGCACGTCCGCTGGAGGTGTCCCCGTGTCGGAGACCAGCTTCGAACCCGTCCGCGAACTTCGACGGCCGGTGCAGGATGGCCTCCGGACGCTGCTTCGCGCTGCCGAGGCCGTTCTCGGTGACGACCCGAGCGAGGCTCGGGAGGCGCTCGACAGCGCCATGCGTTACCTGGAACGCGATCTCTTCCCGCACCTCGTCGCCGAGGAGTGGGTGCTCTTCACGGCCATCGACGGTGCGTTCGGGCAAGTGGGAACGGCCCACATCATGGCCGCCTTCCACGACCAGCTGCGTGCGATGGCTGTCGACCTGAAGCGGGTCGCCGACGCCGCCTCCGCTGCCGAGAGTCACACGCCCTTCCGGCGTTACCTCCTGCCGCTCCTGTACAGCCTGTACGGGGCGGCGCGGGCGCACTTCGCCGCCGAGGACGACTCGTACCTCACCTTCCTCGAGTCGAAGCTCTCGCAGCCGCAGGTGGACGTCATCGTCGAGAACCTCGAGCGAGTGGCCGAAGAAGCGAGGACGGCGGCCGCTTCGCGGTCGCCGTCCCGCGCCTCGTGACCGCTCGGGGGCGAGGTTAGCCGCGGGGCAGGCTGAGCCCTCGCGTCGCGATGATGTTCCGCTGGATTTCGCTCGTGCCGCCGGCGATGGTGGCGGCCACCGACATCATGTATCCCATCGATGCCCGGTTCCGGATGTTCCCGTGCATGCCGAAGAGGTGCATCGAGAGGTTGGCGATGCGCTGCTGCAGCTCGCTCGTGAAGAGCTTGCACATGCTCGCCTCGTAGTTCGGGATGAGGCCGCGCGCCTGGAGGCTCACGACCCGGTAGCTCAGCATGCGGGCCACTTCCGCCTCGATCCACCGATCGGCGAACTCGTACCGCAACATCGGGCTGCGGGCGAAGGACGCGTCCTTCCCCTCCTTCGCTCGCTGCAGGAGGCTCTCGAGGTTCTTCCGGATGCCGATCGCGCTCCCGATGGAGCTGCGCTCGAAGTCCAGCGTGGTCGTCCCCACGTACCAGCCCCGGTTCTCCTCGCCCACCCGGTTCTTAACCGGCACCCGCACGTCTTCGAAGAACACCTCGTTGAACGTCTGCGTGCCGGCGAGGGTCGTGAGCGGGCGTACGGTGATCCCCGGCGTCTTCATGTCGACCAGCAGGTACGTGATGCCCCGGTGCTTGGGCGCATCCGGGTCAGTCCGCACCAACATGTACATCCAGTCGGCGAACTGTGCCCCCGTTGTCCAAATCTTCTGGCCGTTGATGACGTACTCGTCGCCGTCGCGCACGGCGCGGGTCTGGAGCGAAGCCAGGTCGCTCCCGGCGCCCGGCTCGCTGTACCCCTGGCACCAGATGACTTCGCCCTTCAGGATGCGCGGCAGGTGTTCGGCCTTCTGCTCTTCCGTCCCGTGGACGATGAGCGTCGGCCCCACCATGGTGACGCCGAAGCCGCCGACATTGGCGGGCAACCCCGCCTCGGCGAACTCCTCGTTCATGATGAACTGCTCGACCACGCTCAGTCCCGCGCCGCCGTACTCCTTCGGCCAGGCGGGCGCGATCCAACCCTTCTGGGCGAGCTTGTCGCGCCACGCTTTGATGGCTCCGAGGCGAGAGAAGAACGCCCCCTCTCCCAGCTCCCCGGCTCCCAAAAGCTCCTTCGGCGCCTCCTTTTGGATGAACTCACGGACCTCGCGGCGCCAGGCCGCCTCGCGTTCGCTATCGGCAAAGGTGACCATATCGTCTGCAGCCTCCGTGAAGTCGAACCGCTCTCGAATTCGCTCCCTCATTCTCGCCTCGGGCCCGGCGCCTGGCAAGCGGCGAACGGTTCCCGTCGCTATCGGCGCCGTCAATCGCGCCTTCGCCGACTTCTATCGTGAGACCCTTCACGAACGACGTTTCGCTTGCTACGCTCAAGGTGTCCCTCTGTGGAGGCGGTGTGACAGCGTCGTGACTGTCCCTCCCTGAACTGCTCTGCTCACTGTCGCCCTCGCAGCTGTCACACCCGGGTCGGCCCCTCCGAAAGGAGGGGCCGACGACACTCTCCCGCTGGTATGATTGCCCCCGTGGGCTCGACCGCGGCCACCAAACCCGCCTGGCTCGCCCGTCTCGAAGAGTTTCGGGAGGACGTCTTCCCCTGGGCTCGGGAGGTCGTGCCAGGGCTCTACCAGGTCCGTACTCGCGGATCCCGCGCTTACCTCGTCGTCGATGACCGGGTGACGATCATCGACACGGGAAGCCCTGGCTCTGGCCGCCGCATCCTCGAGGCGCTGCGCGAACTCGGGCGCTCCCCCGAGGACGTCGAAACGATCGTCATCACGCACTACCACATCGATCACGTCGGTGGCCTGCCCGAGCTGCAGCGTCATCTCCCTGCCCGGACGGCCGTCCACGCGGTGGAGGCTCCCTTCATCGTCTCGGATGCTCCCCTGCCCAACCCGTTCCAGCACCCGCTGTTGGCGCGGATCACGGAGCCGTTCCTCCTCCGCCAGGACCCCGGGGCAGCCCGGGTGGACCTCGTCCTCCGCGACGGCGACGAACTGCCGGGCTTGGGAGGCATGCGCATCGTCCACGCCCCGGGCCACACCGCGGGCAGCATCTCTATCCATTTCCCCGAGCGGGGTGTGCTCCTCGTGGGCGATGCGATGCAGTACCGGTTCGGACGGCTGATGCTGCCGAACCGCCTCTTCACGCAGGACATGCGCCAGGCGGCCGACTCCATCCGGAAGCTGGCCGAGCTCGACTTCGATACCCTCTGTTTCAGCCACTTCCGCCCGATCCTCCGCGATGCTGACAAGCGAGTCCGCGAATTCGTCCGTTCGCTCCCCGTCTCGCCACGGTAGCGGGGTCGCCACGCTGCCGGCTCTGCTCGAGACTTCGGCGAGCCGCGTTCCCGACCGGCTCGCCCTGCAGTATCGCGCCGGCGTCACCATCGAGCGCTGGAGCTACCGGCAGCTCGTGGAGCGCGCACGGTCCTACGCCGCCCTCCTCAGGGCGCGAGGCGTGGAGAAGGGCGACCGCGTCGTCATCTGGGCGGCGAACCACCCGGAATGGGTTGCCGCCATGTTCGGGACCTTCCTCGCCGGCGGCGTGCTCGTCCCGCTCGACGTGCGCTCCAGCGAGGAGTTCGTGCAGCGTGTCGTTTCCCAGGCCGAGCCTCGTCTCGCCTTCGCCGACTCCCGCTTCGTGGCTGCCCTCGAAAAGCTCGGCGTCGAGGCCGTACCGCTCGGGCGGCTCCCGCGGGGGCTAGCCGACCCGCCTCGCGCCGAAATCGGCCCCGAAGACCTCGCGGAGGTCGTCTTCACCTCGGGAACCACGGGCGAGCCGAAGGGCGTCATGCTCACCCACGGGAACATCGTGAGCAACGTCGAGGCAGGGCTTACGGCGATCCGGATCTCCGAATGGAGCAGGATGCTCTCCCTCCTGCCGTTGAGCCACATGTTCGAGCAGGTGGCCGGGTGTTTCGCTCCCCTGGCCGTCGGGGCCTCGGTGTGTTACGTCGGGACCCGCCAGCCAGCGGCCCTGCGTGCGCTCATGAAGGAATGGCGGCCGACGATCATCATCGCGGTCCCTCAAGTGCTCGCTCTCTTCTGGAACGGCATCGAGGCACAGGCCCGGCGTGGCCTCCGCCGGCCACTCTTCGCGGCGGCGATGCGGCTCGCGCCCCGTCTGGGGATGGCGGGGCGCCGCCGGCTGTTCGCCGCGGTCCACCGGGAGTTCGGGGGTGCGCTCGATTTCGTCGCTTCCGGGGGTGCGCCGTTCGACCCGGCGCTGCAGCGGAAGTGGGAGCTCTTGGGCGTGCCGGTGATCCAGGGCTACGGCACCACCGAGTGCTCCCCCATCGTGACCATCAACCCTCCCGAGGACCGGCGGCCCGGAAGCGTCGGGAAGGTGCTGCCAGGGACGCAGATCCGCATCGCCGACGACGGGGAAGTGCTCGTGCGCGGCCCGAACGTCTTCGCCGGGTACTGGCGGAACGAAGCGGCGACCGCCGCCGCCTTCCGCGACGGATGGTACGCCACCGGGGACCTGGGGGAGCTGCGCGACGGGTTCCTCTACCTCCGGGGGCGGAAGAAAGACCTCATCGTCCTCCCCGACGGTCAGAACGTGTACCCGGAGGACGTCGAGCGTGTGCTCCTCGAACAGCCGGGCGTGGCCGATGCCGTGGTGCTCGGCATCGACCTGGGAACGGGCGTACAGGTCCACGCGGTCATCCTCGAACGGGAGCCTGGCGCTGCGGCGGCGGCCGTTCGCGCTGCGAACGAGCGGCTCGACGCGCGGCAGCAGATCCTCGGCTTTACCGTCTGGCCGGAGGAGGACTTCCCCCGCACCCACACCCTCAAAGTCCGCCGTCCGGTCGTGCAGCAGCTGGTCGAGGCCCGTCTGCGGGAAGAGCGCACCGCTTCGAGGCGGGAGGAGCCCCCGAGGGGGCGTGCGGCGGAATCGCCCGCGGACCGGGTGAGAGCCTTGATAGCCGAAATCGCCCGTGAGCCGCATCATGTCGCCGATGAGGCGACGCTGGGAGGCGACCTCGGGCTCGATTCGCTTGCACGGGTGGAGCTCCTCTCGGCGATCGAGGAGGAGCTGGGGGTTTTCGTCCCCGACGACGCCGTCGGACCGAACACCACGGTTGGGGAACTGCTGGAGATGACGGCTGCGACGAAGGGGCGGGCACGGCGGGTGGCGAAGTTCCCTACCTGGCCGCGCTCACGGCCGGTGCGGCTCCTCCGCCGCGTCCTGCTCCGCGGGCTCGTCTTCCCGTTGCTGCGGATTGGGTACGCCCTCGAAGTTCGGGGACGGGAGAACTTCGACCTGATCGACGAGCCGGCGCTCGTCATCAGCAACCACAACATGCACCTCGACCAGGGGATGCTCCTCCGGGCGATGCCCGAGCGGTTCCGCGACCGGTTGGCGATCGCCGCCGCGGCGAGCGACATCTTCGGCAACCGTATCCGAGGGTTCGGCTCCGCCCTGTTGGGGAACGCCTTCCCCTTCGCCAAGGAGGGCGCGGGGGTGCGCGAGAGCCTCGAATACGTAGCCCACATGCTTGCCGAAGGGTGGCATGTCCTCATCTTCCCCGAGGGGAAGCTCACCGTGGGCGGGCCGATGCAGCCTTTCAAGTCCGGGATCGGGCTGTTGGCGGTGGAGACCGGTGCGCCGGTCCTGCCGATGCGCATCGACATCCTCCGGCCGGGCTTCTATGAAGGGAAGTGGTTGCCCCATCCCCGCGCTCGTGTCAGGGTGAGTGTGGGCGTCCCCCGCCGTTTCGAACGCGGCACGCCGTACGCCGCTGCCACCGCCGCCCTCGAAGAAGCGGTGCGTACCGCCTGAACACGGCCGCGAAGAAAGGACCCCTCATGGCCATCGACGACGACATCCGGTTCATCGACCTCCTCTCCACGGCCGCCACCGTCGCGGCCTATCAGGGGGCGGAGGAGGTGGGTGCGGAACACCTCGCCCTCGCTGCCGACATCCTCCGCGGGCACCGCTCGTTCGAGGATACCGGCACGCCCGTGGCCCCCTTCATCGGGACGGGCGACCCCTTTTCGCGCCTGGCGCCGGCACTGCGGGAGCTCGTGCACGACTGGTACCTCCGCCTCGGGTCCGACGCGGAGGCCTCCCTCGACGACACCGCGCTCGACATCCTCCTCGCCGAGGCGCGCGCTCGGGAACACGAGGCACGGCGAAGCAGCTGACCTAGGCCGTCACCGGCCGCGCCTGCAACGCCACGAGCGTCCCCTTCTCGTCGACGGCGAATTCGACGTCGACGGGGAACCCGTAGGCAGCCTCGATGGCGAGGGCGAGCTCCGCCGCCGCCACGACCTGCTCGTCGCCGAGAGACGGCGCTTCGACGAGGTCCGCTGGCGTCTCGACGAGTTCGACCACGCCCTCCCGCGGGGCGGCCATCGCCGTCTTCGCCGCAATCGCTCGCTCGACGATGGCGCGGGTCCCGCGGTCGACGACGAAGCGGTCGGGCGTCACTCGCCCCGAAACCACCGCTTCGCCCAGCCCCCAGGCGGCCTCGATGACCACCTCGTCGCTGCCTCTCAGGGGGTGACGGGTGAAGGCGACGCCGGACGCACGGGCGCTCACGAGCGGCATCACGACGATGGCCATCGCCTCCTCGTGTCCCAGGCGCTTGATGGTTCGGTAGTGCACAGCGCGCGGTTGCCATAGTGCGACATAACATCGCTTGACGGCATCGGTGACGTCGTCGGCCGTTCGGAGCCCCAGGGCGGTTTCGTACAGTCCGGCGAAGCTCGCGCTGCGGCCGTCTTCGGCCACCGCGCTCGAGCGGGCGGCGAACAACTCCGCGCCGGTCTCGGCGGCGAGGGCGGCGAAGGCTTCCCGGAGCACCTCCACCACCTCGCTCGGGAGTGGTGTCGAGAGGGCCCGCTCCAGGACCGGCTGGCACGCCTCGCGCACCGCGGCCAGGGAGGGCATGCCGGAGAGGGCGCGAACGGGAGCCAGGCAGGCGTCGAGGTCCGCGGCGGCGTGGAACCTCCTGTACGCCTCGGCCGTCAGCACGAAGCCCGGGGGCACGGGGAAGCCTGCGGCGGCGAGCCGGGCCAGTGAGGCGCCCTTCCCTCCGAGGACCGTGGGGTTGGGCTCGGCCTCCGAAAGCCAGCGGACGAAGCCAGAGCTCATCGGTCGCGAGTCTACCGTGCCCGCGGGCGGCCTGCAGCGCTGCCGGCGTTTGTCCGTTCGGGTGCGGCCGCGGATAGTGGCCCCATGGCAGCTACGGCGGCGGTCGCAGCGGGCGTCGCGGCAGCGGGAGCGTTCGCGCTGGCGGTCCGCTGGCAGCACGTCCTCTACCGCCAGCCGGAGTACCGGGCGGAGCCCCTCGCCGGGCGGCGGCTGGCGGTCCATGCCACGGCCGCGGCCGTTCTGGGAGGCGCGGCCGTCGGCCTCGGCTTCCGGCCGGGCTTCGGCGGGACGGCGACCTCCACCCTGACAGCTCTCGCCGTCGCGGTGCTGGTCGTCGCCTCGAGCACCGACCTGCACCGCCGTCTTATCCCGGATCGGTTGATGTACCCTGCCATCGCCGGTGCGGCGGCGGCGATCCCCTTCTGGCCGGAGCGAACATTTGGCGAGTTCTGGCTCGGTGCGGCCGTAGCCTTCGGCATTGGCGCGGCACTCTTCGCGGGCGGGCTCCTCTTCGGCGCGCTCCTGCGAATCCAGGAGACACCGTTCGGCCTCGGCGACGTGAAGCTCATCCTTTTCATCGGGCTCGTCACCGGGTGGCCGGCGATCCTCTCCGCGCTGCTCCTGGGCGTCGTCGCGGCGGGCGTTCCCGCGGTAGTGCTGCTCTTCGCCCGGCGTTCGCGGTCGGTGTTCAGCTACGGGCCCTACCTCGCCCTCGGCGCGACCGTGGTCCTGCTCTTTCCCGGCGCGTTCGGCGGTTAGAACGCGTCGCGGAGCTGGATGATGGCCGGACCGCCGATGACGACCATGATCGCGGGAAAGATGAAGAACACCAGCGGGAACACCATCTTGATGGGCGCCTTGAAAGCTTGTTCCTCCGCCTTCTGGCGCCGCTTCGTCCGGATGACGCCCGTCTGCACGCGGATGACCGAGCCGATGGAGATGCCCATCACCTCCGCCTGCACGATGGCGTTGATGAGCGACCGGAGCTCGTCGACGCCCGTGCGCTCCACCATGTCCATCAGGGCCTCACGTCGGGAGCGGCCCATGGAGATCTCCCGGAGCGCGCGTCCGAGCTCCTCGGCGAAGGGCCCGTCGAACTTCTCCACCACACGTTGGAAGGCGGCGTCGATGCCGAGCCCGGCTTCGACCGATGCCATGATGAGGTCGAAGGCGTCGGGCAGGGAGCGCCAGATCTCCTTCTGGCGCCGCCGAATCTTCCCTAGGAGCCACAGTCGGGGCCCGTAGATGCCGACAGCGGTGAGCCCTCCCCAGACGAGTAGGACGTTCCGCGGTGGATTGCCGGCGCTGATGGCCAAGGCTGCCATGACCACGGGCAGGGCTCCGGCCAACAGCCCGACGGCGATCATGAACTGTCCCGGCTTCATCCGGAGGCCGGCCTGGACGAGTGCGCCTTCCAGGCGCCGCGAGATGGTCGACGGCAGGAGCGCGTTCACCCGCTGCGCGAGGCTTTCGATGAGCGGCCGCAGCACCCGCTGGCTGAACGGCGCTTCCGGGTCGGTGACCGGCAGGGGCCGAGGGCGGTTGTACCGCAACCCTCCCAGCCGGGCGGCAACGGGGTCCTCCGCGGGGCGCCGGTAGAGGAGGCCGTAGATGCCGAACGTCACGGCCAGGAAGGTGGCCAGAGCGATGAGGTACGGCATCTCACACCTCGATGTTCACGATGTTGCGGATGATGAAGAAGCCGATCACCTCCATCACCGCTGCTGCCCCGAGCATCATCCGCCCGAGCGGGTCGGTGAAGAGCAGCGAGGTGAAGTCGGGACTGATGACCGAGAAGATGAGCAGCAGCCCGATGGGGATCCCGCCGATTACGTACCCCGTCAATCGCTGCTGAGCGGTCAGCGTGCGGATCTCGCCCCGGATGCGGTCTCGCTCCCGCATGGTGTGGGCGACGTTGTCGAGGATCTCCGCCAGGTTCCCGCCCACCTGCCGCTGGATGAGCACCGCCGTGATGACGATGTCGAAGTCCGGGCTCCCCACGCGTTCGTTCAGGTTCTGCAGGGCCTGCTCCACCGAGGCGCCGACGGAGATGTCGCGCAGGGTGCGGCGGATCTCGACGGAGAGCGGGGGCGGAAGCTGCTGGGCGGAATGGTCGAGGGCTTGGATGAACCCGAAGCCCGCCCGCAGCCCGCTCGCCACCAAGGAGAGAAGCTCGACGAGCTGGCTCTCCAACTTCTTCCGTCGGGTGGCGATCCGCCGTTGCACCCAGAAACGCACGCCGAAGAAGCCCACGGGGATGCCCGCGAGCCCGAGCGCCGGCGCCGGGGCGATGACGGCGATCACGGCCGCCAGGATGACTCCGGCCAGGATGCGGGTGGTGAAGTACTCCCGCGGCGTGAGCGTCAGGCCGGCTCGTTCCAGCTCCAACGTCCACCGCTGGGCGAGGTCGCTCGGCACCAACGTGAGCCCCGCCAGCTGGACGGCCGCCCGGCGGCGCAGGGAGATGCGCACCGGAACCGTCCCCCTTTGTTGCTCACGAGGGGCGCGGATGCGCTCTAGCCGGCTGGAGGGTTCGGTCTGCCGGCCCGCCCCGCCGAGCCAGGCCACGAAGGCCGCCGCTGCAGCGCCGACCGAGGATGCGGCAAGGATGGCGAGCGGCTCCATCAGAACGCCCCCTCAGGCCGACCGAAGAGGTGTGGCGGCAGCTCGATGCCGTGCAGGGCGAACTTGTGGGCGAAGCCGGGCCGGATGCCCGTCGGCTGCATCGAGCCGTACACCTTCCCGTCCTCGTCCACGTAGTCGAGCTTGAAGAGGAAGATGTCCTGGAGGGTGACCGTTTCACCCTCCATCCCGGACACCTCCGTGACGTGTGTGATCTTGCGCGAGCCGTCCTGAAGACGCTGAACCTGGATGATGAGGTCGACCGCGGAGGCGATCTGCTCCCGAATTGCCCGGGCGGGCAGGTCCATCCCCGCCATCAGCACCATGTTCTCCAGGCGCGCCACCGCGTCTCGGGGCGAGTTCGCGTGGATGGTGGAGATCGAGCCGTCGTGGCCGGTGTTCATCGCCTGGAGCATGTCGAACGCTTCCGGCCCGCGAACCTCGCCGACGATGATGCGGTCGGGGCGCATGCGGAGCGCGTTCCGCACGAGGTCGCGCTGCAGGACCGCGTTCTTCCCCTCGATGCTGGGCGGCCGCGCCTCCAGCGTGATCACGTGCTCCTGCTGCAGCCGGAGCTCAGCGGGGTCCTCGATGGTGATGATGCGCTCCGTGTTGGGGATGTACGAGGAGAGCGCGTTGAGGAGCGTCGTCTTCCCGGTCCCCGTGCCGCCGGAGATGATGATGTTCAGGTGCGCCCGGACGCACATCGCCAGGAACTCGGCCGTCTGTTCGGACAGCGTCCCGACGGCGATGAGGTCGGCCATGCGCATCTTGTCCGCCCGGAACTTCCGGATGGTGATGGTCGGGGACTTCGGTGAGATCGGCGGGATGGTGATGTTCACGCGCGAGCCGTCGGGCAGGCGGGCGTCGACCATCGGGCTCGCCTCGTCGATGCGCCGACCCAGCGGGGCGACGATGCGCTCGATGATGCGCATCAGGTGCTGTTTGTCGCGGAAGCGCGCCGGGCTCCGGAAGATGCGCCCGTCCTGCTCGAAGTAGATCTTGTCGACGTCGTTCACCATGACCTCGGAGATGGACGGGTCGCGGAGGAGCGGTTCCAGCGGACCGAGGCCCAACACCTCGTCGGCCACCTGCTCCAGCAGCTCCTCCCGGCTGACGCCTCCGAGCTGGATCCCCTCCTGATTGATCAGCTCGCGGGCTGCGCGGATGACGACCTCCCGCTGCTTCTCCGGGGGGAGGTCCTCCAGGATCGTCTGGTCGAGCTCCTCGATGAGCAGCTCGTGGAGGCGCACCTTCGCCGCTTCGGCCTGGGGGTTGCCGCGGGTGGGCGGGCCCGAACCTACCGTCTCCAGCCGCGGCGTCGGCCGGGGACCTTGCGGCGGGACGGCGCCCGCCGTCCGGCGATTCAGCGGCACCGGCGCGGGCCCGTCCCCTTCCGGCTGGGCGGTAGAAGCGTCGTCGGGAGTTCCCCACGCCCGCCGGCGCGCCGCGAACTGCCCGGAGGGGCGCAGCGGCGGCGCCGGCGGGCGTGCGGGGCTTCCCTCCTGGGGCGACTCCGCCTGGTCGAGCTTCGGCGCCGTGCTGTCGCCGCTGGCGGCCAGCCGGCGCCGGAAGCTCGACCAGCCGAACCCCGGCCCTCGGGCGTCCGCCGCTCTCCGTTCCTCCCGTTCCTCCGTCATGCCCAGTCACCTCCTCACGTCGTGCCCGCGCACCCCTCACGCGGACCGTTTGAAGAGCGGTCGGATGAGGCGACCGAGCCCGCTACCCTTCGCCGCCCGGTTGCGATTGCGGATGCCGGCCAACGCCCGGGCGATCTCCCGCATCTCCACGGCAGCCTTGCTGTTCGGCCGGCTCATGACGATGGGCCGGCCGAGCTGGCCGGCCTTCATGACCTCGGGGTCCTGCGGGATCTTCCACCAGAGCGGACTGTCCAGCGTCCGCTCGACGTCTTTCTCTCTCACGCCGGTGTCCATGCCGGAGCGGTTGAGGATGACCTTGATCCGCTCCTCGTCGTTCCCGAACCGTTCGTGGAGCATCTCGAGGGCGAGCACGGTGTCCTTGATGCTCGCCATGTCGAGCGTCGTGATGAGGAGGATGATCGTCCCTACCTCGATCGCTGCCGCCACGATCTCGTTGAACGTCCCCGGCGTGTCCAGAACCACGAAGTCGTGGGTCTGCGCCAGGACGTCGACGACGTCGCGGATATGGGCAGCGGTAAGGTTCCGCCAGTCGCTGGGCCGGGTTGGCGCCGGGAGGATCCGCACCCCCGACTCGTGTTCCACCAGGTAGTCGCGGAGCGTCACCCGGTCGATGTTGTGCAGGTTCCGGGCGAGGTCGGCGATGGACCGTTCCACGGGGATGTCCATGGTGATGGCGACGTCCCCGAAGCGGGTGTCCATGTCCACCAGGGCGACCGTTTGATGGGCGTCCATCGCCAGGGCGACGGCGAGGTTCGAGGCGATGGTCGTCTTGCCGATGCCTCCCTTGGCGCCGAAGACGGTCACGATGGTGCCCTGCGGCACCGGGTCCTCCAGCTCGCCCCGGCGGCGAGCCATCTCCCGCTCCTTCCGCTCCAGGACGCGGAGGATGGACGATTCCAGCTCCTCCTCCGTCAGCGGCTCCTGGAGGTAGTCGGATGCGCCGCCGACCATCGACTGGCGCATCAGCCGGATGTTCGCCTCGGTGGAGTAGACGATGATGGGCAGGTCGGGCATGCCGTCGTTCAGCTTCACGAGGGTCTGGATGGGCCGGACGAGCGGCTCCTCTACCCGCAGGAGCACCAGGTCGGGCCGGAGCTGGAGGGCGAGGGTGAAGGCCTCGACGCCGTAGCCGGCGCTGGCCAGCACCTCGAAGCCGATGAGCTGCAGCATCTTCTGCAACTCGACGGCGCTCTCCCGGTCTGGGTCGATGATGATCACCCGCGGAACCTTCGCCATCACCTGTCCTCCACCGTCGCGGCATCCCCCGCTGGCGCCCCGTCCGTCCGAGACGGGACGCCAGGGGCTTCGGCGGCCATCACTGGCCGCCCAGAATCTCGAGCTGATCCCACGTCGTCGTCGGCGCCGGCTTCTGGTCGCCGGTCTGGCGGACCAGGATACGGAACTGCGCCGCGTTGTCGGGCATGGCGTCGACCATCGCCACCATGGCTGCTTCTTCGGGCGTCAGCCCGAAGGTCACCGATACCGCCTCGTGGAAATCCTTGTTCCCCACCGGCCGGTACCCGCCCTCGGGGTTGCCGGTCACGTTCCCGGCCCGGTCCACTTGCGGAATGATGGGGACCAGCGTCTGCGCCACGGCGAGCACCGGCACGTTCTGGGCGATGATGCGGGCAGTCCAGTACTCCTTCTCCTCGCCCGTTGCCGGGTCGGTGGTCGTGACGGCCACGAGGGCGAGGATGTCGACGTAGTCACCGGGTTGGACGAGTCCTGCGGCCGCCCACGCCTCGTGCGGAATTTGGACGGAGACACCCCGCCGGCCTTCCGGCACCCGGTACGAGAGCGTGTCCTGGCCCGAATAGTCGCTCACCTTGCTCGGCACGAACTGCTCGCCAGGAACCATCGGGGCGGTGGTGACCTTGCCGATGAGCTGCTGCGGGTCGGTCAGGGCGCCGGCAAGCGCCGCGGCCGCGGGGAGCTCTCGCACCTCGAGCATGTCGGCGGTGATCTTCGTGCCGAAGGGGATCTCCCGCTTGGCCACGACGACCGACACCGTCGGGCCTCCCTCGGCGGCCGGTACGGTGGGCGTCTCGCTTCCTTCCTGGCTGTTCAGGTAGGCGAGCATCAGGGCCGCCGCCAGCACGCCGGCCAGCACAGCCACGAGCAAGAGACCGGGGCTGCGCCCGGCCTTCGTTCCTGCGGTTGCGGTTGCCTGTCGAGCCACTTCCTTGCCTCCCCTAGCAATATCGACCGGCCGCCGAACGCCCTACAGGGCGGCTCGGCGGCCGGGGCTGCCGTGCGCCGGTGCTCAGCGCACCAGGGCGATGTGCGTCTGCTCCGCCACGGCCTGGAACGCCTCGTCGAGCTGCTCCGCCGTCGGCGAGTAGAAGTACTTCCCTCCGGTCATCTCGGCGATCTGCCGGAGGAAGTCGTGGTCGACCTCGTTCCCGAGCCCGATGGTGTAGATGATGATCTGGCCGTTCTTCGCCCGCTGCGCCTCCGCGAAGGCGTGTTGCACGGCGGCGGAGGTGCCGCTCCCCTCGGAGCAGCTCGTGCTGTTGTAGGCGTTGGGACTGTACGTCGCCGATCCGCAGTACGTGTTCGCCACGCCGTCGGTGAGGAGGACGAGCACGCGCACGGCGTTCGCCCGCTTCCCTGCTCCGTCGAGGATCTGGCGGCCGACTGCGATGGCGTGGGCGATGTTGGTCGCGCCGTTGGGCGGATTCATCGAGTGCAGCGCATTCCGGACCGCCGAGAAGCTACTGGAGAGGTTCGTGACCAGGTTGGCACGGTTGGAGAAGTTCGCCACTCCGATCTTGTCGTACTGCGGGTCGAACAGCGTGACGAAGTAATCCGCGGCATCGACCATCGAATCGTATGGCTCGAAGGGGCCTGCCGTTCCGTTCGGCGCGGCGCGGACGCAGCTCAGCCGGTTCGCCCACACCTCCGCTCCCGCAGCGTGAGCGTCCTTCGTCGTCCACTGACCGGTGTTCAGATTCTGTCGGGCACGGCGGACCTGCATGCTGTTGTTCGTCGCGTTGATGCTCTGGATGGTGAAGAGCTCGCGGTCGATCATGATGGTCCCGGCACGGCCACCGATGCTCCGCTGGTAGTAGGGTGTCGAGGCGTTGTAGCCGAAGTTTTGGCTGTTCGCCGACGACGACGTGCTGTTGAAGATGGCGACGCTATCTAAGTAGATGGTGATGACGTCGGGGCCGCCCGCCGGGATCGGCTGCGTCAGCCGCGGGATGCGGTCCGCACGTCCCGGCGACATCCACGCCGTCTGGGCTTCCACTTGCGGGTAGGTGTCGAAGCACATCGACCCCGAGATGTCGAGCACCATGGCGATGTCGAGCACCTGCGACTCGGCCTCGCCCGCTGCCGACACGTTCCAGCGGTCGAAGCCCACGAGGCGCACAAACCAGGTCGGGATCTCCGCCGACGCTTCCACGCGCACGGCCTTGTTCCCCGGTGGGTAGGTCACGCGGAACTGGACGTTCCGCCCCTGGGAGCGGATGAAGCCGCTGTTGTCGAGCCAGAACCACTCAGCCTGCTGGGCCGCGTCCTGCTGGTCGGGCATGCTTTGGGCGGCGGCGAGCGCGGCTGCGTCGACCGCTGCCTGGATCTGCGTGCGGGCCCAGAGGAAGCGGCCGACATCGATGCTCAGCCCGAGGACCACGAGGAAGCCGAGCAGCCCGGCGGCGAAGAGCACGAGCGCCTGCCCGGCCTCGCGGCGTTGAAGAAGCGTCCGAACCATGGCTCCGTCTCCTCTGCCGACACGTCCTCCCGGGTGCCGGCGACGCCGTCCTCCCCGCCGGGCGCCCTACTCGAGGCGCATCGAGGCGTACCCCCGGATGGTGATATCGTCCAGGTTCCCCCCGCTGACGATGTTCAGGAGTGGCCCGATGGGCGTCACCCAGTCGAAGTCGTATCGGATTTCGACCGCGATGGGTTCCCCGCGCGGTCCCTGAACGTTCCTCAGGGTGACGGTCATTCGGTCTTGGTCGAGCGTGTCGGTGGCCTGCCGGATTCGCGTCATGATGGCGTTGTAGTCCTGCTGGGTGGCACCGACCCGCGCCCCCTCCCGCGCGCCGTTCGTGACGATGAGCCAGGTATAGAAGCCGCGGCCGAAATCGACGAGGGCGAAGATGAGGAGGAGCATGAGGGGCAGGATGAGGGCGAACTCCACGAGCGTCTGCCCCCGCTCGCGTGGTGCGAGGCGGGGGAGGAAGCGCCGCAGGCTGCGGATGGGTGCCGTCGGAGCGGTCATACGCGGGTCTCCTCTCCGCCCTCCGGAGGGGCGCCGGCCTGGCCCTGGATGCGGGGACAGGGTGGGCGGGGGACCCCGCGCCACCCTGCCGTTGCAGTCCCTTCGGGCCGGCGGTTAGAGCTGGCTAGCGACGTCGTTCAGCGTTTGGGCGATCCCGTCACCGAGCGTGGTGAGGGCCGCGATCGCAACGACCGCAATCAGCGCCAGAATCAGGCCATACTCGGCCAGGCTCTGACCCTCCTCCTCACGGGGCTGCTTGCGGGCCTGCACCCAGGTGTAGAGCTTGTTGAGCATCTCTCCTACCTCTCCTCTTCGGGTCTCGGGGTTCCTCCCCCGGCTTCCGCTCCCCTGCCCTTCGCCCGCCTCCCCTCCGTCGTTCCCGGGCTCCGGATCGGTGGAGCTACTCGCAATGTCGACCCTCTTCAGCAGGCGTAAAGAGGGGTCACCCTGTGGTTACCCAACTTCCCCCGCTCTCACCCGCCGCGGCCGCATCGGGGCCGCCGTGGCGGCTCCTGCCCCGTCTGCCGATTCTGACGGTAGAGCCGCCAGCAATGCGGCTCGAGGAGGCTCGCGGAGGATGACGTCCACAGCTACGCCTGCCCCTGCATCGCTCCCGTGGTACCATCGCCACGCCTGGCGTCGGCGCCTCTCCTACGGCCAGGACGCTGCGCTCGTAATCCTCACGTCCGTTTTCGTTTGGGTCCACCTCCAGGCCGTGCTCGGCGGCTCGCTGAAAAACCTGCCCTTCGTCGCCGAGCAGCTCGTCCTCGTGGCGCTCTTCCTCACCCGCCGGCGTCCGCGTGCCGTCACGACGCGGCCGTTCGATTGGGGAGCGGCAGCCATCGGCGGCTGGCTGCCGCTCGCCTACCAGATCGAGGCTGCCGCCCCAACGGCGGAGCGCATCGGAACGACGGTCCAGGCTGTGGGCGTCAGCGCAGCGGCATGCTGCATCCTCTACCTCGGGCGGAGTTTCGGGGTCGTCGCAGCCGACCGCGGACTGAAGACGTCGGGCCCGTACCGCATCGTCCGCCATCCGATCTATGCGGCGCACCTCGTCACCGGCTTGGGGTTCCTCGTGGCGAACGCTTCGGCTTTGAACGCGCTCCTTTTCTCGGCCGTCGTCGCGGGCCAAATCCTCCGGATTCGGGCAGAGGAGCGCCTCCTCCTCGCCACCGCTGACTACGCGGCGTACGCCGACCGCGTGCGTTGGCGCCTCGTCCCCTTCGTCTACTGAGCGGCGGCCGCGCCGAGCGTGGCCGCGATCTCGTCGGGGGTGGGCAGGTGGCGGGCCAGGTCGGCTCGGAAGGCGGCGAGCTGCCGTTCCCGCTCGCCCTCGTCCCACCCGAGCTCCTCGGCCATGACCGCCGCCGCCAATGGGGCGCACTCCACCGCCCGGTGTACGCTCCACGCCGCCCCCGTGCGCCTGAGGAGGACGTCGGAGAGGGTGACGGCGAGCTCCGTGCGCACGGCGTGGCGCACTTCGCCTGCCAGCAGGCCGCAGCGGCTGCAGAGCTCCTCACGTCCGGCGGCGAGCACGGCCGCCAGGCGGCCACCGTACTGGAGGAGCCGCGGATGCGGCGCCTCGGCGGGCGGCGCGGCCGGCGGCGCGGCCGGCTCGGCCGCCGGGCGAACGCCGAGCCGCTCCAGGAGCTCCCGGCCGAGCGCGCGGTAGGTACTCAGTTTCCCGCCTGTGGCGCTGTAGAGGCCGCGCACGCCACCCTGCCGGCCGTGGTCGACGAGCTCGTGCCGCCGGCTGATGTCGCCCTCGGGTCCCTTCCCGGAGCGCCGCAGCGGGCGGAGGCCGGCGTAGGCGTAGGCGACGCGCTCCCGCGTGACGCCCAGCCCCGGCGCCAGGGCCTGGGCCTCGGCGACGAGGTACTCCACCTCCTCCGGTGTCGGCCGCACGTCCCCGGGGTCGCCCTGGTGGCGGACGTCCGTCGTGCCGACAAGGTAGGCGTCCCGCTGGGGGATGATGAAGAAGACCCGCCCGTCGGAGCGGGCTGTCGAGATGAGGGCGTAGCGCGGAAGAGGCCCCTCGGCAGGGACGACGATGTGCGTCCCCCGTGTCAGGTCCAGGAGCGGCCGCTCGCCCCGTTCGCCCGCCAGCTCGCGCACCGCGTCGGCCCACGGACCGGCGGCGTTCAGCACGGCGCGGGCGGGCAGCGCGCATTCGCCTCCCCCGGGTGAGCGCACCACGATGCCCGTGACGCGTCCTCCGGCGGTGATGATGCCGGTGACCGGGGTGTGGTTGAAGGCGAAGCCGCCCGCCTCGACCCCTTCGAGCACGAGCTCCAGGGCGAGGCGCTCCGGCGCCCAGCAGCGCGCGTCCGAGAACGCGAACCCGCCTCGCTGCTCGTCCGCGAGGGCGGGGAAGCGCTCCGCGAGGGCCGCGGCGGTCAGCCGCTGGTGGCCGGGGAGGCTCCGCCTCCAGGCCAGGAGGTCGTACGCCGCCAGGCCGAGATGGATCTGCCAGCGGGGTCGTCGCGTCCAGGGCAGGAGGGGGAAGAGGAAGCGGAGCGGCTCCACCAGGTGGGGGCGCGTCCGCAGGAGCCACTCCCGCTCCCGCAGCGTTTCGACCACGAGGCGGACGTCGCCGTGCTCGAGGTAGCGAAGGCCGCCGTGGATGAGCTTGGTGGAGCGCCAGGTCGTGCCGAAGCCGAAGTCCTCGGCTTCGAAGAGGGCGACGCGGAGGCCTGCCCGGGCCGCTTCGGCGAAGATGCCGGCGCCGTTGATGCCCCCGCCGATGATGGCGAGGTCGAGGGGCGGCCCAGAGGCGAGCTCCTCGATGGTCATCCCGACGCGGCCCATCCGCGCGCCCGCTCCACGGCCCGGCGCCACCGGGCGCGGTGCTCTTCGCGTTCCTCGGCGGTCATCTTCGGCTCGAAGGTGCGGTCGGGCCGCCAGAGCGCGGCGACCTCGTCGAGGGAGGTGTAGAGGCCGTTGCCGACGCCAGCGAGGAATGCGGCCCCCAGCGCGGTGGTCTCGGTCTGGACCGGCCGGACCACGGGGACGCCCGCGAGGTCGGCCTGGAGCTGGAGGAGGAGGTCGTTCCGGGCCGCGCCACCGTCGGCCCGCAGCTCGGCGATCGGTTTCGGGAGCGCCGTGGCGAAGGCATCGAGGAGTTCGGCTACGGAGAAGGCGATGGCTTCGAGCGCGGCGCGGGCGAGATGGGCCCGCGTCGTGCCTCGGGTGATTCCCACGATGAGCCCGCGGGCGTGCGGGTCCCAGTGGGGCGTGCCGAGCCCGGCGAAGGCGGGCACGAAGGTGACGCCCTCCGTATCCGGCACGGCTGCGGCGAGCGCCTCAACCTCGTCGGCGCTGGCGATGATTCCGAGCTGGTCCCGCAGCCACTGGATGGCCGCGCCCGCGACGAGCACCGAGCCTTCGAGGACGTAGTCCGGCGCGCTGTCGGTGGCGGCTGCTCCCACGGAGAGGAGGAGCCCGTTCTCGGGAAGGGGGGGACGCTTCCCGGCCGGGGCGAGGAGGAAGGCGCCCGTGCCGTACGTGTTCTTCGCCTGGCCGGGGTGGAGGCACATCTGGCCGATGAGGGCCGCCTGCTGGTCGCCGGCCACGCCGGTGATGGCGACGCGCGCTCCGAGCACCTCCGGGTCCGTGAAGCCGAACCGCGACGCCGAGGGCTGGGTGTGGGGCAGCATCGCCGGTGGCACTCCGAAGAGGTTGCAGAGCCCCTCGTGCCACCGTCCTCGCCCGATGTGGAAGAGGGCCGTGCGGCTGGCGTTGCTGTAATCGGTGGCGTGCACGCGGCCGCCCGTCAGCTTCCAGATGAGCCAGGAGTCGACGGTGCCGGCGGCGACTTCGCCGGCCTCGGCCCGCCTTCGCAGCTCCGGCTGTTCGCGCAGGAGCCAGGCGAGCTTCGTCGCGCTGAAGTACGGGTCGAGGGTCAGCCCCGTCGCCTTGCGGACGAGTGGCTCGGCTCCCTCGGCTCGCAGCTCGTCGCAGAGGTCAGCCGTCCTCCGGTCCTGCCAGACGATGGCCCGGGCGAGCGGTGCACCGGTGGAGCGCTCCCACACGACCACCGTCTCGCGCTGGTTGGCGATGCCGATGGCGGCGATGTCGGATGGCCTTGCCCCGGCCGCCTGGAGAGCGTCTTCGATGGCAGCGATGCAGCTCGCCCAGATCTCCTCCGGGTCGTGCTCCACCCAGCCGGCCCGGGGGTAGTACTGGGGCAACTCCCGCTGGCCCATCGCGACGATCGTCCCCTGCTCGTCGACGAGGGCCGCCCGGGAACTCGTCGTCCCCTGGTCGATGGCGAGGATGTACCGGTCCGGCATGCCCGAAAGTATACCCGGGCCCTATCCGCGGCGAAGCGACCGCAAGGCCTCCAGCACCTCGGCCGCGTGCTGAGCCGGCTTCACCGTTCGCCAGACCCTCGCCAGCCGGCCCTCCGGGTCGATGAGGAAGGTCTGGCGCAGCACCCCTTCGAACTCCCGGCCGTACATCCGCTTCACGCCGTAGGCGCCGTACGCCTTCGCTACGGCGTGGTCGGCGTCCACGAGGAGAGGGAAGGGGAGGTCGTGCTTCGCCGCGAACTTGCGATGGCTGGCCGCGTCGTCGCCGCTCACGCCCAGCACGATGGCCCCCTCGGCTGCGAGCTCGCTGGAGGCATCCCGGAAGCCGCAGGCCTCGGCCGTGCAACCCGGCGTGTCGTCCTTCGGGTAGAAGTAGAGCACGACCCACTTCCCACGCAGGTCCTCGAGACGCACCGTGTTCCCGTTCTGGTCCTCGAGGGCGAAGGAGGGTGCGGGCGCTCCTTCGCTCAGCTCCGTCCCGACGGTCATGAACGTTCCCCCTTTGGCTGCCGCGTTTCAGCCCGCGAGCGCTTGGGCCAACTGGAGCATACCGAAGTCCGGGTCGGGCTTCCCGTGGGCGATGACGTCGCGAAGGGGCACCTCGACCGGGCGCCCGCACTGGATGCCGATCATCACGCCCGAGCGGCCGTTGGCGAGCGCTTCGACGGCCGACGCCCCGGAGAGGGAGGCGATGATGCGGTCCCGGGCCGTCGGTGAGCCTCCGCGCTGGATGTGGCCGAGCACGAGCACGCGGTACGGGTGGTCGGGCATCACCGCTTCGAAGCGTTTGGCGAAGCCGAAGGCGCCCCCGGCTTCGTCCCCCTCCGCCACCACGATGATGTGGCTCCGCTTCCCCCGGCCGATGGAGCGCCGGATCCGTTCGGCGATCGCCTCGACGTCTTCGTGAGATTCGGGCACGACGACGCTCGCCGCCCCGGCGGCGACCCCGACGTGGAGCGCGATGGCGCCCGAGGTTCGGCCCATCACCTCGACGAAGAACATCATGCCCGTCGATTCGCTCGTATCACGCACCTGGTCGATGGCACGGACGGCCGTGTTCACGGCCGTGTCGAACCCGATGGTCTCCTCCGTGCCCCAGATGTCGTTGTCGATGGTGCCGGGAATGCCGACGACGGGGACGCCGTGCTCCTCCTGCAGGGCGAGCGCGCCGCGGAAGCTGCCATCGCCGCCGATGACGATGAGGCCCTCGACGCCGGCATCGCGCATGCGGGCGGCCGCCGCTGCCCGCACGGCCGGGTCGAAGAACTCTGGGCAGCGGGAGGTGCCGATGACCGTCCCCCCGCGGTGGAGGATGTTTCCGACCGCCCGGTCGTCGAGGGCGACGAACTCCCCGGCGACGAACCCCGCGTAGCCGTCGAGGTAGGCGACGACCCGGATGTCGTGGCAGGTGGCGGTGCGCACTGCGGCGCGGATGGCCGCGTTCATTCCGGGAGCATCGCCACCGCTGGTGAGGATGCCGATGGTCCGCATACGTGCTCCTTGCCGGGGCCTGCGATCGAGCGTACACCACCGCCCTGTCTTTTCGATCCTGGGCCGGCGAGCTAGGATGCTGCCGTGGCCCGCCGGCTTCAGCTTCGATGGCGGTTCGGCGGCTTCCTCGGAGCGGTCGTCTTTCTCGCCCTGGCAGCCGCGGGGACGACGTTCGCCTTCACGCGCGGGGGCGGCCAGGCGACGCCGGAGGCTCCGCCCTCCGTGCGCGAGGTGACGGCCGCGGCTTCGCCGACGCCCGAACCGACGCCGACGGCGACGCCCACGCCCGAGCCGCGCTACCCCTCCCTCATCGATGGGGTGGAGCTCACGGAGGCGGAGTTTCGGCAGCTCGCCGCGCGCTTCCCCATCGGCGTGATGGTCGACAACAGCGCCCTCGCCGTGCCGCAGTACGGCCTCTCGCGCGCGGAGCTGGTGGTGGAGGCCTTCGTGGAAGGCGGCATCACCCGCTACCTGGCGTTCTTCTGGCGAAACGACGCCAGCCGCATCGAACCGGTGCGGTCGGCGCGCACGCCCTTCCTCTACTGGGTGCTCGAATTCGACGCCCTCTACGCCCACGCCGGCAGCGCTGCCACCGGCACGGTGGCGAATGCCGAACAGCAGGTCCGGGAGTGGGGCATCCGGGACCTCGACGGGCTCCTCCCGCCCGCGAGTTCGGCCTTCTACCGGGACCCCACGCGGGTGGCGCCCTACAACCTCACCACCTCGACCGCCGCGTTGCGCGATGCGGCAGCTCGCCTCGGGCTCTCGTCCGGCTTTCCGACGGTCGAGGTGTGGCCCTTCAAGGCCGATTTCGAGGAGACAGCGAACGCCCCGCTCGCCGGTGCGATCGAACTCTCGTACCGGAGCGCGCCCGTGCCCTGGGACCTGCGGCAATGGCAGTGGGACCCGGCGACGAACACCTACCTCCGCTTCTATCGGGGTGGACCGGACATCGACCTCCTCACCGGCGAGCAGCTGCGCTTCAAGAACGTCATCGTGATGTACGTCCCCGCCTACGTGGCCGATGACCGTGGCCATGTCCTCCTCGAACAGTTCGGGGAGGGCCGGGCGCAGGTTTTCCTCGACGGCCGCGTGGTCGAGGGCACCTGGCGGAAGGCGGACCGGGCGAGCAGGACCCGCTTCTACGACCGCGCTGGGAACGAAATCCGGCTCAACCGGGGCCCCATCTTCATCCAGATGGTCGCGCCCGATTCCTTCGTACGGGTCTACTGGCGCGTGCCCGACCTGCCGCCGCTCCCGCCCTATCAGCCGCCTGCGGTCGCTCCCGACCCGGCCACGGAGCCGGAAGAGCCGACTCCCACGCCGCCCGCGGAGACCCCCACCGCCACGCCTACCCTGGAGCCGTCCCCGACCGCTACGGCGACGCCCGAGCCGAGCCCCACGGCCTCCCCGACGCCCGAGTCCACGCCGACGCCGCCGGAACCTCCGGCGAGCCCAACCGCGGCGGGAGGTTAGCGCGGGTGGTGGCCGTTGGCCCGGACGCAGACGTGACCCTGAGGGTCCATCGGCGCGGAGCAGAGCGGGCACGGCTTCCTGCCGGCGGCGATGATGGCTGCGATCCGCGGCACGAGCGCCCGCCCCTGGTCGAAGCCGAAGCGGAAGGAACAGGAGGTCGGGACGTCATCGTCGGGCGCGAGCGGCTCCGCGCGCAGCTCGAACTGCCGCTCCTGCCGGTCCATCGAGAGGGTGAGCTGGCCGGCCTTGAATTCGCATCGCCAGATGGCTGGGAAGACCGGCTCCTCCGGGGTCTCGGCGGGGGGCTCGCCGCCGGCTTCGTCGCTGAGCACCTGGCGCAGCGCGTCGCCGAGCGCGGCGAGCTGCTCCTTTTCGAGCCAGATACAGACCGCGTCGGTGCCGCTGCCGAGCGCCATGATGCGGAATCGGCGGCGTCCCGGCTCGCCGATGGCCTCGGCGGAGACGTACGCGGCCAACCCCAGGTCGAACGGCTCCCGCATCTTCACCATCGTACCGGACGCGGCCCCGGCGAACGATTCCCCGCGGTGCGGCGGAATCGCGACAGGAGGTGACGCGACGAGCCGGTAGAGTGTCGCCAACCTGGTTCCCTTCCGGAGGAGGACGGAATGACAGAGCAGACTCGCCGAGCCTCCCGGCTCATCGAACTGGAGCGGCTGCTGCGCCGCGCCGGCGCGCGAGGGCTTTCCACGAGGGAGCTCGCGCGCGAGCTCGGGTGCAGCGTGCGTACGGTGCAGCGCGACCTGCAGTCGCTCGACGTCGACCTGCGCGTGCCGCTGACGAGCGATGGGCGACGGTGGCGCATCCACGAGGCGGCCGACCCCCTCGCGCCGCTGCATCTCAACCTCCACGAAGCGCGCGCCATCCTCTTCGCCCTCCGCCTCTTCCTCCGGTACGCCGACGAGCAGGACCCCGATGCCATCTCCGCCGTCGACAAGTTGGGCGAGGTGCTGTGGGGCCCGCTCCAGAGCTTCGTGCGTTTCACGGGGGACCAGCTCCGCCGGCGGCCGAGCCTCCAGGAGCGCACCGACGTTCTTCGCACGCTCACCGAGGGGTGGGCGGAGACGCGGCGCGTGGAGATCGAGTACCGCCACGGTGAGGGGACGCGCACCACCACCATCGAACCGTTCTTCCTCGAACCCACGGCCAGCGGGCTGGCCAGCTACGTCATCGGCCGCAGCTCGGCCCACGGCAACGAGGTCCGGACGTTCAAGCTCGACCGCATCGCCAACGCGCGCCTGCGCGACGAGCGCTTCGACCCGCCCGATGTCGGGGGCCTCCTCGAGCAGCTCGGCCGGAGCTGGAGCGGGATCGTCCTCGCCGAGGACGAAGTCCGAGTCGTCATCGACTTCAGTCCGGCGGTGGCGGGGCGCGTCACGGAGACGTTCTGGCACCCGACGCAGGTGCTGACGCCGCTGGAGGGAGGCGGGGTCCGGCTGGAGCTCGTGCTGCCCTCCACGCTCGAGCTGTTGCCCTGGGTGCGGAGCTGGGGTCACGACGCCATCGTCCGCGAGCCGCCGAGCCTCCGTGATGCGGTGGCGAGCTCCTTCTCCCAGGCCGCCGCCAACTACGCCTCGTCCGCCGAACCGGCCTCCGCGTAGACTACCCCCAGGATGGATGCCATCGAGCGATGGGCTGCCGCGGTGAGATCCCGCCGGGAGCGCGCGGCGGCCGCGTGGCAGCTCCGCAGCGAGCTCGTGGTCGTGCCGGCGGGGATCCCCATCCCCATCGCTGGCACCGATCAGTTCCACGAGTTCCACGCGCACCCGGAACACTACTACCTCGCCGGCGTTGCCGACCCCGGCGGCGTGCTCACCTTCGACGCGACCGAGGGCTGGACCTACTTCGCCCCGGTCGTCACCCTGGAGGAAGCGGTCTGGACTGGCCCCGGGCGCCCGCTCGACGAGTACGCGGCCCGCACCGGCCTCGCGACCGTCCGGCCAGTGTCGGAGTTCGCGAACTGGCTGGAGCGGAAGCGCGGACGCACGGTCGCCCTTCTCGGCAACGATGACATCACGCGGGCGCCCGAGGGTTACCGCCTTCCCGGCTGGGCCGAGTTCGAGCTGGCCCTGGACACGACGCTGAGCGCGAGGCTGCGCGAAGCGGTCGACGTCCTGCGGCGACGCAAGGACGCCGAGGAGCTGGAACGAATCCGCCGCGCGGTCGCTGCCAGTATCGAGGGGCACCGCCTCGCCCTCAGGCTCGCTCGTCCGGGCATGACCGAGCGGGAGCTGCAGGTCGAGCTGGAAGCGGAATTCTTCCGACGCGGGGGAGACCGCACCGCCTATAGCTCCATCGTGGGCAGCGGCCCCAACGGCGCCACGCTCCACGTCAGCCCGTCCCGCCGGGCCCTCCTCGATGGCGACCTCGTGCTCATCGACGCCGGAGCGGAGGTCGAAGGCTACGCGAGCGACATCACCCGGACCTTTCCTGCGGGCCGCCGGTTCACGGGCGTCCAGCGGGACCTGTACCAGCTCGTGCTGGACGTTCAGCGCTGGGCCATCGCCACCGCCGCCCCCGGGGTCGACTATCGGGACCTCCATCTCGGGGCATCGAGGCGTCTGGCCGAGGGGCTCCAGCAGCTCGGGTTCCTCCGCGGAGGCCTCGACGCCATCCTCGAGCGGGACGCGCAAGCGCTCTTCTTCCCCCACGGCCTCGGGCACTTGCTCGGCCTTGCCACCCACGACGCGGGCGGCTGCATCCCGGCGCGCCCCCGCCCCGACCGCCCGTCGCTGCGGTACCTTCGCCTCGACGCGCCCCTCGAGCCGGGTTTCGTCGTCACCATCGAGCCGGGCATCTACTTCATCCCTGCCCTCCTCGACGACCCCGCGATCCGCCGCCGGTACGCCGAGGAGGTCGATTGGGGCCGGGTCGACGCGCTGCGCGGCTTCGGCGGAATCCGCATCGAGGACGACGTACTGGTGACGGAGACGGGGGTGGAGGTGCTGAGCGCTGCCCTCCCGAAAGACATCGACGCCATCGAAGCGCTGAGGTCGGAGGCGCCGCGGTCATGGACCGGAAGCTGACCCTCGCCGACCTGGCTCGGTTCCCCCGTCCGGGAACGCTCGTCCCCCAGCGCTGCCGGTTCAGCTCCGATGGCCGCTGGCTCTTCTTCCTCTGGAGCGAACGAGGAGACCTAATCCTCTCGCTCTGGGCTCTCGACCTGGAGACGGGCCAGCGCCGGGTCGTCGCCGGGCCCCAACCGGAGCAGGCGGACGAGTCCCGCCTTTCCCTGGAGGAGCAGCTCCGACGGGAGCGGGCGCGCCAACGGGCGGTCGGTGTCACCACCTACGACGTCGCCACGCGATCGGCGGAGGTGACGCTCCTCTGGCCGACGCCAGCGGGGCTGATGGTGTCGCGCGGGCTCGGCGAGCCGCGCCTCCTCCCTGGCACGGAGGGGGCGCTCGACGCGCGCCTCTCGCCCGACGGCAGGCGGGCGGCCTTCCACCGCGACGGCGGGCTCTGGGTGGTCACCCTCGATGCGGGCCCGCCCGTGCCTGTGGCCCTGCCCGAGGGAGAAGGAGTTTCCTACGGCGCCGCCGAGTTCATCGCCCAGGAGGAGCTGGACCGGAGCGAGGGCTTCTGGTGGAGCCCCGACGGCCGCTTCCTCGCCTTCCAGCGCACCGACGAACGCCACATTCCGCTCTTCGCCATCGCCCACCTCGGACGGCCGCGGCCCGAGGTGGAGTACCACCGCTACCCCTTCGCGGGCGCCGAGAACGCGAAGGTGGAGCTCTTCGTGCGGGACCTCGAAGCGGGGACGACACGCCGGCTGGACCTCCCGGCGCTGGCCGAGGGCGAAGGCTACCTGGCCCGTGTCTGGTGGCGCGACCGAGAGAACCTGGTGGTGTACTGGCTGGCGCGTGACCAGCGCTCCGCCGACGCGCTCCAGTTCCGACTCGCCGCCGACGGAGAAGCCGCGCTCGCCGCTCCGTCCGGATGGTCGGCCTTCCCGGGGGCGCCGCTCTCGCTCTGGCACGACGAGCAGGAGCCCTGGATCAATCTCGACCACCACACTCGCTTCCTCGAGTCGGGAGAGTTCCTCCGGGCGAGCGAGGCGTCTGGCTACAAGCACCTCTACCTCCACGGCGCCGAGGGACGCCTCGTTCGGCAGCTCACGGCCGGCCCCTGGATGGTTACCGACGTCGCGGGCGTCGACGAGCGCGCTCGGATGGTGGTGTTCGCTGCCACGAAGGAGACTCCCCGTGAGCGGCACCTCTACCGAGTCTCGCTGGACGGTGGTGAGCCCGAGCGGCTCACGGCTGAAGCAGGCTGGCATGCGGGCGTGCTCTCCCCCGATGGCCGGTGGCTCGTCGACCTCTGGAGCAGCCTCGAGCAACCGTGGTCGGCGTGGCTCGTCGACCTGCGGAGCGGCGAACGGCGGGCCATCGTCCCGAGCGAGGGCGTGACGCCCGGGTCCCTCGGGCTCCGGCCGCCGAAGCTGTTCGAAGTGACCGCCGCCGACGGGGCGACGGCGCTCGATGCTGCCCTCTACCTCCCCGACGGCGAACGTCCCCCCGCCGGCTGGCCGCTCGTCGTGTCGGTCTACGGAGGACCCCACGCCCAGCGGGTCGCGAACGAGTGGTCCCTCACGGTCGACCTGCGCGCCCAGTACCTCGCTCAACGGGGAGTGGCTGTCCTGAAGGTGGACAACCGCGGAGCAGCCGGCCGAGGGCTTGCGTTCGAGGCGGCCATAGCCGGCCGGTTGGGCACGGTGGAGCTCGAAGACCAGGTGGCAGCCGTCCGGACGTTGATCGATCGAGGCCTCGCCGATTCCCAGCGCATCGCGATTTACGGCTGGAGCTACGGGGGGTATATGGCCTGCCTCGCGGCTGCGAAGGCGGGCAACCTCTTCCGTGCCGCCGTCGCCGGGGCGCCTGTCACCGATTGGGAGGGGTACGACACCGCCTATACCGAACGGTACATGGGCACCCCCAATTCGAATCCCGAGGGGTACCGCGAGGCGTCGGTTCTGACCCACGCCCGGAACCTCCGAAGCGCCTTGCTCCTCGTACACGGCGGCATCGACGAGAACGTCCACTTCCGGCACACCGCCCGGCTCATCGTGGCCCTGACGGAGGCGCAGAAGCCGTACGAACTCCTCTTCTTCCCGGAAGAGCGCCACATGCCCCGCGACGCAGCCGGCCTCGAATACCAGGAGCGCCGCGTGATGGAGTTCCTCGGTCGGCATCTGGGCCTCCCGCTTGTTGACGGCCCCGACCTAGGCGGCTAGCGTGCGCCCGAGACCAAGGCGGAGGCTTCCTCATGGAATACGCCCGCCCCGAGCTCTTGGCCGAGCCCGATTGGCTGCAGGAGCACCTGGACGACCCGGGGGTGCGGATCGTCGACTGCGCCCGGCTGGAGGCGTATCGCCGTGCCCACATCCCCGGGGCCGTGTACCTTCCCGTGCACTACTACATCAAGGAGCCGGGCCCGCCTGGCGAAGAGTTCGGCACCTTCGTGATGCCGCCGGAATCCTTCGCGCAGCTCATGGGCTCCCTCGGCATCGACAACGACACCCTCGTCGTGGCCTACGACGACAACAACAGCCTCCTGGCCGCTCGCCTGTGGTGGGTGCTGAAGTACTACGGGCACACCAAGGCGAAAGTGCTGAACGGGGGCTGGCACCGCTGGCTTACCGAGCGCCGGCCGGTGACGTTCCACGCCTCCCATCCGGCACCGAGGAGCTTCGTCGCGCGTCCCAATCCCGACGTCATCGCCGACGCGGAGTTCCTCCTGCAGCACTACGCCGACCCGGCGTGGTGCGTCCTCGACGCGCGCACCGACGAGGAGTGGGATGGCCGCAACGACCGGGGCAACAAGCGCCGCGGACACGTCCCTGGAGCGCGTCACCTGGAATGGATCCGGTTCGTCAGCCGGGATGACCGGCGCGTCTTCCTCCCTGCCGCCGAGCTTCGGCGGCTGCTCGACGAGGCGGGGGTCCCGCGCGACGCTCCGGTCATCACCTACTGCCAGGGGGGCATTCGGGCCGCGCACGCCGCCTTCGTGCTCGAGCTCCTCGGCTACGAGCACGTCCGCGTCTACGACGGCTCGATGCGCGACTGGGCGAACCGGGACGACACGCCGCTGGAAGTGTAGGGGCTATTCGACCGTGGCCGGCGTTTCCTCCCGTGCCTGCTTCGGTTCGAACTTCAGCAGCGCCTCCAGCGTGAAGCCGAGGTCGGCTCGTTCGCACAGGGAGCTGCAGTAGGTCATCTTCAACGTCGAGCTGGGCGACTTCCGCCAGTCGTACCGCTGGCCGCAGCGCCGGCACCGTTTGATGTTGCCGAGTTCGGTCAGGGTGGTCACGTGGGAACCTCCAGGGGCAACCTCCCCTGGTTCCAGCGTAGAACATCCTTTCGGTGCGGGCGAACAGGCTCCGGCTAGGCCGCCAGCAGCCGCTTCAGGACCGCCGATCGCGGCAGGAAGACGACGTCGTTGACGAGCCCCTCGATTGTGAAGCCGAGGTCCGCTCGTTCGCACAGCGACCCGCAGTACGTCATCTTCATGCAAGCACTCGGCGACCGACGCCAGTCGTAGGGCAGCTTGCACCGTTTGCAGATGCGGATGTGCGGGTTCTTCCGTTCCACGGCTATCCTCCCCGACGGGCCGGCCCTGGCGGGGCAGTCCCTTCACTTCCATCTTCGGCTGCCATATCGGCCGGCACAGTGGGGGTTGGCCCTTAGGAATCCCTGTCCGCCTCCCCGAAATGAAGCTTGCCGAACCCCCGCGGCCCTGCAAGAATCCGGCCGGACGTTGTTTCGAAGGGAACGAACGATGGGCTTCAAGGTCGATACCGGCATCTACTCGGCGCGGCTGGAAGAGGTTCCGGCACAGGCGAGGCGGGCGGAGGAGCTCGGCTACGACGGCATCAACGTGGCCGAAACGGCGCACGATGCCTTCCTTCCGCTGGTGCTCGCGGCGGAGCATACCCAGCGCATCCAGATCGGCACGTCCGTGGCGATCGCCTTCCCCCGCAGCCCGATGGTGACGGCCATGATGGCCTGGGACCTCCAGCGCTTCAGCAAGGGCCGTCTCATCCTCGGCTTGGGAACGCAGGTCAAAGGTCACAACGAACGCCGCTTCAGCGTGAAGTGGTCGCCTCCAGCGCCGCGCATCCGCGAGTACGTCCTCGCCTTGCGTGCCATCTGGCGTACCTTCCAAACGGGCGAGCCATTGAATTTCGTCGGCGAGCACTACACCTTCACGCTGATGACGCCGAACTTCAATCCCGGCCCCATCGAGCATCCCCACATTCCCGTTCACATCGCCGCCGTGAACGAACACAACGCGCGCGTCGCCGGCGAGGTGTGCGACGGCATCAAGCTCCACGGCTTCAACACCATGAAGTACACGAAGGAAGTCCTCCTGCCGGCGGTGATGAAGGGCCTCGCCAATAGCGGTCGCAGCCGCGACCAGTTCGAGGTCTGCGGCGGCGGCTTCCTGGCGACCGGCAAGACGTGGAGCGACGTCGAGCGCGCCGTCGAAGACGTCAAGCGCCAGATTAGCTTCTACGGGTCGACCCGCACCTACCAGGCGGTCTTCGATGCCCACGGCTGGGGCGATGTCACCGCACGCCTCCACGAGATGAGCCTCCAGGGGAAGTGGGAGGAGATGCCGAAGCTCATCACCGACGACATGGTCCAGGAGTTCGCCGTCGTCGCACCGTACGACAAAGTCGTCGATGCCATCCGCGAGCGGTACGAGGGCGTATGTGACCGTGTAGGGTTCGGCATCCCGATTCGAAGCCCCGAGGACGAGGAGGCCGCGAAGGCGATCATCCGCGAGCTCCAGAAAGACTGACCGCGCAACAGGAACAGCGATGACGGCCGAAAGCTCCCCCGCGCGCGAAGACCTCATCACCTGGTTCTTTCGGGCGAGCGCCCTCCTCGACCCGGTGCGGCTCGCGATCTGGGACAGCCAAGGGCTGACCGTCACCCAGCTCCGGCTTCTCTTCCATCTCTTCGAGCGGGAAGGGATGTCGAACGCCGAGCTAGCCGATGCCATGTACGTCACCCGCCCATCGATCTCGGCGCTCCTCGACCGGCTCGAACGGAGGGGGTTCATCCGCCGCGAGATTTCGCCCGACGACCGCCGAGGCATTCGCATCTTCCTCGAGCCCGCGGGCCGGGAGGCCGTCACCTCGCTCCGGCCCGCCATCCGTCGGTACGTGGCCGACCTCATCGCCGACCTTTCCGAGGAGGAGGCGGCGGCCATCGCCCGCGCGTTCGAACGCTTCGTGCAGGCCGGAAGGCGCCGCCAGGCGAAGAAGGCGGCCGAAAGTCGCGAGTCGTAACCGCGGCTCAGCCCGCGCCGAGGAGCAAGAGGCGCACTCCGACGAGGATCAGCCCCAGGGCGAGACCCCGCATGATCGCCGCCCCCGGGGCGCGCCGGGCGAGGAGCGCGCCGGCCTGGGCCCCGGGTACGGCCCCCGCAGCCAGGAGGCCGCCGCGCGCGAGCGTTTCGTTCCAGCCGAGTACGCCGCGGGCGGCGTGGACGAGGGTCGCCTCTCCGGCCGCGAAGGCGAGGACGAAGTGGGACGTAGCGGCGGCCACGTGGACGGGGAAGTGGAGGCCGACCACCATCGCCGGGACGTGCATGATCCCGCCGCCGATTCCCAACAGGCTGCTCAAGAAGCCGACGGCAGCGCTGATTCCGATGCCCCGCCAAAACGGGTAGGCGTAGCGAAACACGTTCCCTTCCCGGTCGCGAAGCTGGCGGACCACCACCCAGCGGCCTCTGGGCGGCTCGCGGATACCTTCGCTCCACCGTCGTAGGGCGAGCCAGCCACCGATGGCGACCAGCAGTACCCCGAACAGCAGGTCGAAGGCGCGCCGGGGCACCCATCCCACCACGAGCGCGCCGGCAACCGCTCCCGGCAGGGTGGCGGCGGCGAAGACGAGCCCGGACCGGTAGTCGATCCTCCGCTGGCGGGCGTAGGCCATGCTTCCGGACGTCGCATTCGCCCACACGACGAGCAGCGAGGTGGCCGTGATCGACACCGGCGCCGCGTGCGGCTCCAAGAGCAGGAGCGCCGGCACGAGGAGGAAGCCGCCTCCGGCCCCGACGAGCGTACCCGCCATGCCGACGGCGGCGCCCAGGGCCAGGAGGCCGACCGCTACCGCCGGCGCGATGGCGGCCTCCTCGGGGCGTCCCAGTCCTCCCTCGTTCGGTCGCTAGAGGGGAATGCCGGGCACATCGTCGTTCGGGAAGCGCTGGCCGCGTCGGCGAACCCGCGTGCGCAGCTCCGTCAGACGTTCGGCGAGGTGTGCAAGGCGCCGCTCGAGCTTGCCCCGGACCGAGCTGTGCACCGGTCCGAGCTCGCGGTACCGCTTCCAGCGGCGCTTCAGGCGCCGCCCCGTCCGCTGGCGCTGCACGTCGACCAGGTGACTGACCAGGGCGCGGCGGAGCAGGCGTATCGCCTCCTCGCGGTTGGCGTGGGCGCCGTCGGCCGGCTCGGGGACGGTCGCATCGACGACGCGGAGGCGTAGGCAGTCGTGCGAGGTGAGGCGCAGGCGTTCGGCCACCTCGCGCGTATCCTGGGCGGCGGCCGGTCGGCCGGCCAGGATGCTCGCTGCGTCCTCCGGCCGGATGACTTCGAAGACGGCGTTGTCGAGCATGAGCACCCGGTCGGCGATGGCGAAGGTCATCGCTGCTTCGGAGCCGCCCTCGCCGGTGATGACGGCGATGGTCGGCACCTTCGCCTCCAGCAGCTCGCGCACGACCGCGGTGGCCGCAGCGCCGAGCCCGGCCTCCTCGTTCTCGAGGGTCGGCTCGAAGCCCGGCGTGTCGATGAAGGCGAGGAGCGGTAGCTCGAACCGGTTCGCCAAGGCGATCGCGCGCCTCGCCTTGCGGAGGCCCGCCGCGCGCACCCAAGACTGGCCGGTCTTGCTTCGGCGGTTGTGGGCGATGACGACCACCGATTGCCCAGCGAGGGAACCGATGCCCGCCACGACCGAATCGTCATCCGTGCCGCAGCGGTCCCCTCGGAGTTCGACGAACGGAGCGACGGCGCCCAGCGCGAACTCGGCTGCCGTGGGCCGGCCTTCGTGCCGCGAGAGCTGGACCTGCTCCCAGGCGGCCCGGTAGGTGTGCCCCGATGCTCGCACCCGCGCTTCCCGTGCCGGGGAAAGCCGGTAGCTGTTCATGATGACATCGAGGACGAGCCCGATCCCGTCCCGAAGGTCCGGCCGCGGGATCACGGCGTCGACGAGGCCGGCTGCGGCGTGCGATGCGGACGTGTGCGCCCCCTCGGGGAGCCCCTCGTGTTCAACTGCCTGGACGACGCGGAGGGCGGCGTACCCGAGCACTGCGTTCGGCTCGGCGATGAGGTAATCGGCGAGGTTGGCGAGCCCGACGTAGGCGAGCCCCGTGGTGGGGTCTGTGAGGACGGCGACATGCGGGACTCTCGCCTGGGCGAGGGCGCGGGCCGCCGTCGCCACCCGCGGCACCTGCATGAGCGCCAGCAACCCCTCCTGCATGCGCGTTCCCGCCGAGGAGTACACGATGACGAGGGGTGCGCGGCGTCGGGCAGCCCGTTCGAACGCCCGGGCCAACCGCTCGCCAGCCGCCACCCCGATGGAGCCGCCCAGAAAGCCGAAATCGATCGCTGCCAGCACGACTTCCCGGCCGAACATGGCTGCCGTACCCGTGAGGGCGGCCTCGGCGAGGCCCGTTCGCCGCTGCGCCTCGATGATGCGGCTGCGGTACGGCCGGCGGAGGGCGAAGTCGAGCGGGTCGAGCGCGGAAACGTCCTCGTCGTGGGGGTCGAACGTGCCCGGGTCGGCGAGCAGGGCGATGCGCTCCCGGGCGGTGAGGTGGTAGTGGAACCCGCACGCGTGGCAGACCTTGTACTGCGCGTACAGCCGCGATTCGCGCAGGTCCGCCTGACAGGAGAGACAGCGCTCCGGCTCGGCCTCGGGCGTCCGCTCGCCCGGCTGCCGCCGGAGCAATCCTCGGAACGGCTTCACGGGCATCAGTCTATCAGCTCCACGCCTCGTCCTCGTCGGCTACGTCGCGGACGAGCACGCGGCGCGATTCCCCCTCCTCCCTGGGGCCGACGATGCCCTCGGCCTCCAGCGCCTCGATGAGCTTCGCGGCCTTCATGTAACCGATGCCGAGGCGCCGCTGGAGCATCGACGGAGAGATGCGCCGGTGGCTCATCGCCAGTGTTCGCGCCCTGGAGAGAAGCGGGTCGTCCGGCGACATGCCCAGGTCCTCGTCGCCGCCGTTCCTCGCCACAAGTGCCTGCTCCAGGAGCGCGTCGGCGCGTTCGGGGGCGAGCCCGGCGAAGCGCTCGTCCTTCCAGTACTGGACCACTCGCTCGATTTCGGCATCGGAAACGTAGACGCCCTGGATGCGGATGGGCTTCGCCGCATCGGTGGGCAGGTAGAGCATGTCGCCCCGGCCGAGGAGCTTCTCGGCGCCGCCCATGTCGAGGATGGTGCGCGAGTCGGTCTGGGATGTGACGGCGAAGGCGATGCGGGTGGGGAAGTTCGCCTTGATGAGTCCGGTGACGACGTCGACCGAGGGCCGCTGGGTGGCCACCACGAGGTGGATGCCCGTCGCGCGTGCCAGCTGGGCCAGCCGGCAGAGAAGCTTCTCGACTTCGAAGGGGGCCGCCATCATCAGGTCGGCCAGCTCGTCGATGATGACGACCCAGTACGGCAGCTTCCGCAGCACCCGGGGATGGCGGTTGTACGCCTCGATGTTCCGGACAGCCATTTCGGCGAACTTCCTGTACCGGGCCTCCATTTCGGACACGACCGCCTGGAGGACGCCGACGACCTTGTCGACGTCGACGATGACCTCGCTGAAGGCCAGATGCGGGATGCCCCGGTACGCGGTGAGCTCCACCCGCTTCGGGTCGATCATGACGAAGCGCACCTCGTCGGGCGTGGCGTTCATCATCAGGCAGGTGATGATGGCGTTCATGCAGACGCTCTTGCCGCTTCCCGTCGCGCCCGCGATGAGGAGGTGAGGCATCTTCGCCAAATCGGCGACCACCGGCGTCCCGGCCACACCCCGACCGAGGGCAAGGGCGAGCTTCGACTTCCGTGCCAGCTCCCGGAACTCCTTCGTCTCCATCACGCCGCGCAGGGTCACGACGGAGGCGGTATCGTTCGGAACCTCGATGCCGACGATGGCCCGGCCGGGCACGGGTGCTTCGATGCGCAGGCTCGGCGCGGCGAGTGCCAGAGCGAGGTCGTTCTGGAGGGCGGTGATGCGATTCACCCGCACGCGTGTGCGCCCGACCTCGATGCGCTCCGTCTTCGGGCGGCCGTCCGGGCCGATGATCGGCCGCCCGCGCTCGTCCTTCAGGGGCACTTCCTTGTAGCGGATCTCCCAGCCCGGCTCCACGCCGAACTGGGTCACCGTCGGGCCCTCGTTGATCTCCACCACCGATGCGTCTACGCCGAAGGAGGCGAGGGTATCCACGATGAGCTGCGCCCGAGCGGCGTTGTCGTGCTTCCGGTTCGAAGTGGGCTGGGGCGGGTTCAGGAGGTCGAGCGGCGGGAGCTGCCAGCCGCTCGGCGTGGCCTCCAGCGTGAGCGGGAGCTGTCGAGGCTCCTCCGGCGCCTCGGCGTCCGGTACCGACTCGGCGTCGGAGGCCGGCTCGTCGAGGGCCGGCGGCTCGGGGGGAGGCTCGTGCCGGAAGGCAGCGGCGGCGCCCACCCCGATGATCGAGCCGGGCGAGGCGGGGTCGAAGGACGGTCGGAAGACGCGCGGCTGCTCCTCGACGGGCGGAGCGAACCCGGTGAGGGTCGCGTCGATCACGATGTCGCCGGGGGTGCGGCGCCGGAACGGCAGGGCGGCGGCTCGCCTGAGGGTGCGGGTCGCTCGCCAGGCTGCGGAAGCCGTGCGGTGTGGGTACCGTCGCTTCCACGCTTCCGCGGCCCAACGCGGCGCGTTGCGGACCGCCCAGGCCGTCGGGCGCGGCGCCAGGAGCCAGGCGGCCGCTCCGCCTGCTGCCAGCCACAGGAGGATGCGCCACCAGGAGCCGACGATAGCCTCGCCCGCCCGACCGCCGAGGGAGACGTCTCGCATCGAAACCCCGCCGATCGTCCAGTCGGCGTGGTTCAGGCCTAGCGCTCCCCATGCGAACAGGAGCAGGGCGAGCGTGCCGACTCCGTAGCGCAGCACGGCCTGGGGGTGCCTGCGGTGCAGGCGCCGATGCACGACGATGCCGCCGGCGATGGCTGCCAGGGAGAGGAGCAGCACGCCGAAGCCGAGCGATTCGAGCACCGCTCGCCGGACGGCCTGCGCGGCCGTCGGGACGTCGATGAGCCAAGGGACTGCTGCGGCGGCGCCCGCTGCCAGGGCGAGGCCGATGAATTCGGCCCGTGCGAGCCGCCGGAGCTGAAGCCGTTGCCAAAGATTGCGGGACCGGCGTCGCCGGCGCGCGCGGACTGGGCGGGGCCGCGCGCCTGCACGTGCAGCCATGGGCGCACCTCGCTCGCCACCGGAGCCCACCCCGCCAGCGCTCCGGAGGCCTTTCGACTTAGGAATACTACACCTCGACCGTTACCGTCAGCACCATGGGGCGGCGGCGGGTCCTCTCGTAGAGGAATCGCCCCACCGCGTCCTTGATGCGGCTGTTCACCTCACCGAAATCGGCGATGTGGTCGGCGAGCGCGAGCGACTTCGCCACCACCTCTCGGCACTGGTCCAGCAGCTCGCTCTGTTCGGCCTCGTCGACGAACCCGCGCGTCAGGATGTCGGCCGGCCGTGTGAGCTTCCCGGTCAGCTTGTCGACGGTAGCGATGACGACAACGACGCCGTCGGTCGAGAGGTGGGCCCGGTCGCGGAGGATGTGCTGGTCGATGTCGCCGATGCCGAGCCCGTCGACATAAACATAACTCGCGGGAACGCGACCAGCGATGCGGGCGCACGTGTCGTCGATTTCCAGGACGTCCCCGTCGGTGAGGACGAAGGCGTTCCCTTCCGGCACCCCCACCGCCTCGGCGAGGCGCGCGTGGACCACCAGGTGCCGGTACTCGCCGTGGATGGGAACGAAGTACTCCGGTTGGACGATGCTCTGGATGATCTTCAGCTCCTCGCGGCTCGCGTGGCCGCGGACGTGCACGTTCGCCACGCGGTTGTACAGCACGTTCGCCCCGAGCCTGAAGAGGTTATCGACGTTCCGGAAGACGGCGTGCTCGTTCCCGGGGATGGCCGTGGCGGAAAGGACCACCGTGTCCCCCTTGGTGATGGTGATGTGGCGGTGGTCACCGTTCGCCATGCGCGTCAGGGCGCTCGTCGGCTCTCCTTGGCTGCCGGTCGTGATCACGGCGAGCTGCCGGTGCGGGAGGCTGCGCATCTCATCGACGCCGATGAGGAGTCCTTCCGGTACGTTCAGGTAGCCGAGCCGCTGCGCCATGGCGACGTTGTCGATCATGGAGCGGCCGGTGACGAACACCTTTCGCCCGGTGGCGACGGCTGCATCGATGACCTGCTGGACGCGGGAGATGAGCGAAGCGAACGTCGCTACGATCACGCGCCCGGGCGCCTCGGCCATGATGTTTCGCAAGGCGTGGCCGACCAACTCCTCGCTGGGCGTGAAGCCCTCCTGCTCCGCGTAGGTCGAATCCGCTAGCAGGAGGAGGCACCCTTCCGCGCCCACCTGGGCCAGGCGGATGAGGTCGGTGTGCTGGTTCATCACCGGGGTGTGGTCCAACTTGAAGTCGCCCGTGTGAACGACGGGACCGTACGGAGTGCGAATGATGAGCCCGCAGGCATCGGGGATGCTGTGCGCCACCTGGAAGAACTCCACTTCGAAGACGCCCGCGCGGATGACGTCGCCGGGTTTGACGACGTGGAGTTCCGCGCGGTCGAGCAGCCGATGCTCCGCGAGCTTCACCCGGACGAGTCCGTCCGTGAGCCTCGTGCTGTACACGGGAACCTGGAACTCGCGGAGGAAGTACGGCAGGGCGCCGACGTGGTCCTCGTGTCCGTGCGTAAGGAACACGGCGCGGAGCGCATCCCGCCGCTCACGCACGTAGGTGAAATCGGGAATCACGAGGTCGACGCCGAGCATCTCCTCTTCCGGGAACATGAGCCCGACGTCGATGACGATGAGGTCATCGGCGTACTCGAGGAGCATCATGTTCCGGCCGATCTCACCGAGTCCGCCGAGGGGGATGACACGGAGGGGAGGACGTGACATAAAGCTCAATCGAACAATCGCATCTGCGAGGCGGGCACCTCGCGAGGTTCAGGGGAACGGCTCGCGCGGGCTGCCCGAGCCGCGCGCAGCACATCGGCCAGCGCGCGAAAGTCCTCCACGATCGTCTCGCGCAGGCTCTGCTGGTGCAAGGCTGCGGCCGGATGGTACATCGGGACGTACCAACGCGTACCGACCTGCCTCGCCTTCCCGTGGATCTTCGAAATCGACTGGTTCGGGAAGAAGCGGGCCATGGAGTACCGCCCCAGGGTCACGATGACGAGGGGATCGACGATCGCGATCTGGCGGTCGAGGTAGTCGCGGCAGGCCTCGATTTCGCCCGGCAGGGGATCCCGGTTGCCGGGCGGGCGGCACTTCAGCACGTTGCAGATGTAGACCTCGCTCCGGCGCAGGCCTGCGGCAGCGAGGAGCTCGTCGAGGAACGCGCCGGCCTGGCCCACGAACGGGCGGCCCAGGCGGTCTTCGTTCGCCCCCGGCGCTTCGCCGATGAACATGACCTCCGCGGTGACGGGGCCTTCACCGGGAACGGCGTTGGTACGGGTCGCGGCGAGGGCGCACCGCGTACAGCTGCGCACCTCACGCTCGAGCTGCTCGATGGCTGCGCGCTTCTCATCCGGCGTCATGCGTCGGGGTTCCCTCCACCTGCGCTGCGGGAGTGCGGGCGGCACGCCAGCCGCTCCACACCATCTGGGCGCCGACGGCCAGCAGGACGGCTGCGAAGCCGCGCTGGAGGACATCGGCTCGGAGGGATGATGCCACCGCCGCTCCTGCGGCGCTACCCGGCACCGCTCCCAGCGCCAGCCAGGCGGCGACGGAGCCGTCGACGCTCCCGTGGCGCCAGTGGGTCGCCGTGCCCGCAGCCGCGGTGGGAACGATGACCGCCAGCGAGACGCCCTGGGCGGCGTGCTGACTTTCGCCGAAGAGGAGCACGAGCGCCGGTACGAAGACTGCTCCGCCACCCACTCCGAGCGCGCCCGAGAGGAGGCCGCCCGCCAGGCCGGTTCCGGCGCCGAGGAGGAGCCTCCAAACTCCGTCGACGTGCGCGGCAGCCCCGCCAAGGGGGAGCGCCATGCGGAGAGCGACCGCGAAGAGGAAGGCTCCGAAGAGCGCGCGCAGCCTGATGGCCGGGATGCGCTGGACGAACGTTGCCCCCGCTGCCGCACCGAGCAGCGCGGTCGGCAGGAGGGTCATCGCCAGCGGCCAGTCGATGCTGGTCGTCCGGGCATACGTCGCCGCCCCGGCGAGTGCCCCGGCGCCGATGACCGCCAGCGACGTGCCGTGCGCCGCATGCTGCCGCATGCGCAGCGCACTCACGAGCAAAGGAACGAGGATGGCTCCTCCGCCCACGCCTGTCAGGCCCGCGAAGAGGCCGCCCGCCGCGCCGATGGCCGCCGCTCGCGCGCCGCGCGGGACCCTCATATCCCGAAATCTTCCTCACGCGTTCGCGGGCGCGCCATCCAGGCGAGGACCACCCCGACGAAGTAGAGAACGAACAGCGGCCCTGCCACCAAGGACTGCGTGAGGGGGTCGGGCGTCGGCGTGACGACCGCGGCAACCACGAACACGGCGACCAGGGCGTATCGCCAGAGGCCTAGCATCTTCCCCGCCGTCACCACTCCCAGACGGGAGAGGAACATCATCAGCATCGGCAGCTCGAAGGAGACGCCGACCCAGAAGACGATCCGGGTCACGAAGTCGACGTACTGGCGGATCCCGATGACGTTCCGGATGTTCTCCGAGCCGAAGTCGAGGAGGAAGCCGAGCGAGGCGGGGAGAATCACCCAGTAGGCGAACGCCATCCCGCCGAGAAGGAAGAAAGCGCTGCCGAACAGCACCGGGAGGACGAGGCGCCGTTCCCGGGGGGTGAGCCCCGGCACCACGAAGGCGAGGATCTCGTAGACGACGACCGGCGACGCCACGAGGAGGCCGCCGTACAGGGCGATGCGGAAGAGGATGGCGATCCGGTCGGTGGGGGAGAAGCTCGAGACCTGGAAGTCGGGGTTCCGCTCCCGTGCGGGGGCCAACAGCCAGCCGAGGATGTCCTCCCAGAAGACGGCGCAGATGACGATGCCGACGACCACGGCCAGCGCCGAGATGATGACCCGTCGCCGGAGCTCGATGAGGTGCTCGATGAGGGTCATCTCCGGTCCGCCGGTGAACTCCTCGGCGGTCCGGAGCTCCTGGCGCTGGCCCTCCTCCGTTTTCGTACCCTGCGCCATTCGGCACCTCCTCCCCTAAAAGACCAGGGGGTCGCGTGGCGGCCCACTCTCGCGCGGTGTCGCCGAGGCGGGAGAGGATGCCGACGTGGCAGCGGAGGCGGCGGGAGGGGAGCCGTTGGATGGAGGCGTCGCCGGCGTGACCCGGGATGTGGCCGCGGGGAGCGGCTGCAGCCCCGCCTGTGCTTCCCGGCGTACGCGCTCCAGCTCCCGGTTCGTCTCCTCGAGACGGGCGCGCAGCTCCGCCTCGTGGGCGCGGAGCTCGGCCCGGGCGGCTTCCATCTCGGCCCGGATGCCCTTGTACTCCTCCTCGAGCATCTGCAGCTCTTCGCGGAACTCGTCGCGAACGAGGCGGGCGTACCGCTGCATGGTACGCACCGCCCGTCCGAGCTGGTACGCCACCTGCGGGAGCCGCTCGGGGCCGAGGAAGATCAGGGCCACCAGCAGGATGGCCAGGATCTCCTGGTAGCCGATCCCCAGGAACTCCACGCACCCCTCCCCGGGGGCCCTGCCCCGGGGGCAGGGCTACTTGTCTTCGACGCCGTGCTCCTTCAGATAGTCTACGGCGTCCTGGACCGTCACGATCTTCTCAGCGTCCTCGTCGCTGATCTCGATCTGCGCCTCGTCGCCGAACTCTTCCTCCAGCGCCATGATCAGCTCCACGAGGTCGAGAGAGTCGGCGTTCAGGTCCTCGACGAACGAGGTCGTGGGAGTCACCTGGTCCTCGTCCACTCCCAGCTGTTCGCAGACGATCGCGCGGACACGCTCGAAGACTGTAGCCACGGGTGCAATCTCCTTCGTCGTTGTGTGGTATTTGAGGATGCAGGGACGGCCCGCTCCGCGCTATCCCTCCGTGCGCTTCCGCTGGCCGCGGATGCGTTCGCTCACGGTATGCAGGACGGCGTTCACGAACCCTGGCGACGCCTCCCCTCCATAACGATGTGCGAGCTCCACCGCCTCGTTCACGACGGCTCCGACCGGCGCCGCATTATCGGAGAGGAGCTCCCAGATGGCAAGGCGGAGGATGTTCCGGTCGATGACGGGCATCGCGTCGAGGGGCCGCTGGGTCGCTGCCGCAGCGATGTAACGGTCGATGGTTTCGCGCATGCGCATCACCCCGCGGACCATTCCGCGGCCGTAGCCGGCCGGGCCGGGCTTGGCCACCTCCGGGTCTTCCTCGGCCACCTCGTGGAGGCGGCGATTGTAGGCGCGCTCAGCGTCGTGCCCTGCCGTGTCGGCTTCGTAGAGCGCTTCCAGGGCCAAGCAGCGAACCCGACGGAGGACACTGTCGGTGGTGTCGATCACGCCATCACCATACCGCCGTCCACGTGGATGCACTGCCCCGTGATGTACGCGGCAGCGTCGCTGGCAAGGAAGGCCACCAGCGGCGCCACCTCCTCGGGCTTCGCCACTCGCCCCAGGGGAATCTGCGGCAGGATGGCTGCGAGCTGCTTCTCCGAGAGTTGGGCGGTGATGTCCGTCTCGATGAAGCCTGGGGCCACGGCGTTCACGGTGACCGCCCGCGAGGCGACTTCCCGCGCCAGGGCGCGCGTGAACCCGATCAGCCCTGCCTTCGCTGCGGCGTAATTGGCCTGGCCCGCGTTCCCCATCACGCCGACGACGCTGGAGATGTTCACCACCCGCCCGGCCTTCGAACGCAAGAGGTGGCGAAGGGCGGCCTTGGTAACGAGGAAGGCTCCACGCAGGTTCGTGTCGTGAACGGCATCCCAGTCCTGCTCGGACATGCGGAGGAGGAGGCCGTCACGCGTGATGCCGGCGTTGTTCACCAGGATGTCGAGTCCGCCGAACGCCGCCACCGTCTCCTGGACGATGGAAGCGGCGTCGTCCGGGCTCGCCACGTCGCCCCGCACGACGATGGCCTCGCTCCCGCTCTCCCGGATGATGCGCGCGACCTCCTCGGCGGCGTCGGCCCGTTCCCGATAGTTCACCGCCACGCGCGCCCCTTGTCGACCGAGCTCGATACAGATCGCCCGGCCGATACCTCGGGACCCGCCGGTCACGAGGGCCACCCGTCCCTCGAGGGGCCGTCCTGCGCTCATCTCACCACGGGAGCCGAAGGGTGTCGACGCTGTTCACGTTGTGGACGTTCGCCTTCCGCACCATCCGCTTGATGATGCCGGTGAGGACGCGGCCCGGGCCGAACTCGACGAAGTTCGTCACGCCCTGAGCCTCGAGGAACTCCACGGTCGCGCTCCACTGCACTGGACGGCACACCTGGTCGATGAGCTCGTGCCGGATGGAGAGCTCGTCGGTGATGGGGCGCGCCGTGCAGTTGGCGACCACCGGCACGATAGCGTCCCGAATGGCCGCCTCGCCGATCGGTGCGACCATACCCTCTCCCGCCGGCCGCATCAGGGAGCTGTGGAAAGCGCCGCTTACGGCGAGCGGGATCACCTTCGCCGCCCCGCGCGCCTTGGCGTAGTCCATCGCGCGGACCACCGCCTCGCGCCGACCGCCGATGACGATCTGTCCGGGCGCGTTGACGTTGCAGATCTCCGCACCGGCCTCCCGGCACACCTCCTCGCAGTCGGCGATGTCGAGGCCGATGATGGCCGCCATCGTGCCTGGATTCCGCTCGCCCGCCTGCTGCATCAGCTCGCCGCGCACGCGGAGGAGGCGGACGGCGTCGTCGAAGTCCATGGCGCCCGCGGCCACGAGTGCGGAGTACTCCCCGAGGGAGTGCCCGGCCACGAATTGCGGCCGCCGCCGGAGCTCCGGGTTCACCTCGCAGGCCGCCCGGAGGAAGGCGAGACTGGTCACGGCAATGGCAGGCTGTGTGTTCCGGGTCTGCTGAAGCTCCTCCTCGGGGCCCTCGAAGCAGATGCGGCTCAACGGAAATCCGAGGATTTCGTCCGCTCGGTCGTACAGCTCACGCGCCGAGGGGAAGGCCTCGTACAGCTCCTTCCCCATCCCGACGAACTGCGAGCCCTGGCCGGGGAATACCCACGCCTCGCCCGTCCGGACAGGCTCCTCCAGCGGGACGAACCGCTGCGGGGATGTGGCGCTCAGCTCTCCAGGTCCGGCGAGGGGATGCGCACCGCTTCCCGTCCACGGTACGTTCCACAGATCGGGCAGGCGTGGTGCGCTGGACGAGGATTCCGACACCGGGGGCACTCCACGATGTGGGGGATCTTGACGGCCAGGTGACTGCGGCGCTTCCCCTGACGCGACTTCGGGTACTTCCGTTTCGGAAGCGGCGGCATCCGGTCGCTCCTTCACGTGCTCATCCATCGAGTCGTTGCTTCAGCGCTGCCAGCGCCGACCACCGCGGGTCGCTCTGCGTGCGGTCGCAGCCGCAGTCGCTCATGCTCAGGTCCTGACCGCATTCCGGGCAGAGCCCGGGGCAATCGGGCCGGCATAGCGGCTGCATGGCAGCCGCCATCAGGCTATATTGCCGGACGGCCTCGGTAATGTCGATCGTGTGGTCCAGCCCGATGAGGAAGTCGCCCGGCTGCGCCCCGCTCTCGATCCGCGCGCCGGTGTCGACGTCCACCTGCTGGTAGAACACCTCCTCGATGTGCAGCGTGGCCGGATAGCCAAACGCGACGAGGCAACGGGCGCACTCCGCCTCGAGGATGACGTCGATATCGGCCGTCACGAGCACCCCCTTGGGCACCCGCAACAGCTCCACGTGTCCGCGGTGGACCGGGAACTCCGGCTCCAAGTCGTACGAGCGGGTCGCGCCAGGGCGCTCCCGCAGCAGCTGGGCGGCGTTGAAGATCATCGGGGATCCCCTCCAGCAGCCTCACGCTCAGTATATCCGCACCTTCGAGCCCTTCGGCACGAGGCGTCATAATCGCCCCTCCACCGTTCAAATCTTCTCGATCGCCTCCCGCGGTCTGGAGCGGGGAGCACCGTCCCGCTACTGTTTGCGCTAGGGTTAGCCTCATGAGCCACGCGACTGCCCTCCTAGCGCTCCAGCTTGCCGACGACGAACTCGCCCGCCTTCGGGCGCGCATCGAAGCGATCGATGCCCGCTTGGCGCACAACGAAGCGCTCGAGGAGGCGCGCGCTGCCGTTGCCGACCGTGAGGCGGAACTGCGCGAGCTCCGTCGCCGCCAGCGGGAGGAGGAGGCTCGTATCGCTGACCTGAACGCCAAGATCGTCCCCGAAGAGCGGCGGCTGTACGACGGCTCGGTGCGGAGCCCGAAAGAGCTGGAGAGCATCGCCCGCGAGGTGGAGTCGCTGAAGGCGCAGCGCGGCCGGCACGAAGACGCGCTGCTGGACGTCTTGGCCCAGGTCGAGGAGGCCGAGGGTCGGTTGGAGGAAGCGCGGAGGGAGCTCGCGGCGCGGGAGCGGGAGTGGGAGGCCGAATCGGCCGCCCTCCGCCAGGAGCGCACCGCCCTCGAGGCGGCGCTCGACCGCACGGCGGCCGAGCGTGAGCGCCGCCTCCCGGCCGTGCCACCGCAGCTCGTCGCTCTGTACGAGGAACTCCGTCGTCGGAAGGGAGGCATGGCGGTGGCCCGCATCCAAGCCGGTACGTGCACCGCCTGCCACGTCACCGTCCCCGATGCGGTTCGGCGCGCCGCCCGCGCTCCGGAAGGGGTGGCTCGCTGCCCCAACTGCGAGCGCATCCTCGTGGTAGGCTGACGCGATGCGTGCCGTGGCGTACTTCGTCGATGGCGCCAAGCGGGGCGGGGTCCGCCGTCCCATCGCCGACCAGAGCCGCGCCTTCCTCGAATTCTGTCAGGCGCACGGGTACGAAGTGGCGGCGACCTTCCTCGATACCGACCTCGACGCCCCCGACCCTCCCGGCTTCCGCCAGATGCTGGAGTACCTCCGGCAGGCCGGCCACGGGTTCACGCTCGTCGTGGTCGATTCGCTCGGGGTGCTCGGCAAGGATCTCGGCAAAGCCGCCGCCAAGCTCCTCGCTATCGAGGCCCTGGGAGTGCGCGTCGTGACGGCCGACACAGGGGGCGAAGCCGCCCGCCAACTGGTCGATACTTGGGCCGAACGAGGTGAAGGCACGCCCATCTCGGAGCGTGTGCGTTCGGCGATGCGGCGAAAGGCTGTGCGGGGCGAGGTGCTGGGCCGCCCGCCCTACGGCTACCGCGTGGGCCCGCGGAATCGCCTCGAGCTCGTCCCGGACGAGGCCGTGGTCGTGCGGTACATCTTCCGGCTCTACCTCCAGGAGGGCATGGGCATCCGACGTATCGCCGGCCAGCTCAACCAGGAGGGGATCCGCACCAGGAAGGGCGGCCGGTGGTCGATGGTGACCGTGCGCGACATCCTTCGCAACCGCGTCTACCTGGGGACCTACTCACGCTTCGGCGTTCGGGTCCCGGGTAGCCATCCCGCGCTCGTCTCGCCGGAGGACTTCCGTCGCGTCCAGGAGCGGATGGAGCGTCGGGGCGCGAAGGCTCGCGCGCGCAGTGTCACGCCGTTCCTCTTGAGCGGCCTCGTGCATTGCGCCCGCTGCGGCAACCGGATGATCGGGGTCTCGCGCCGGCAATCGTGGATGACGAAGGATGGGGAGCGCAGAGCCGGGCTCTACCGCTACTACCAGTGCGAAACGCGCACGAACCAGAACGCCTGCGACTACAACACGCAGCGCGCGGCCGAACTGGAAGCGAAGGTCCGCGAACAGCTCGCCGAAGGCGGTGAGACGGCAACCCGGGTGCGACGGGCGGGGGACTCCGATGCCTTCACGCTCGACCTCCAGAACCAGATCGAGCGACTGGAAGGCCGCCGGCGCCGCCTGCAGCGCCAGCTCGAAGAGCTCGTGGCCGATGCCGCCCACGGTCACATCACCGTCGAACGGATGCGTGCTCTCGGGTCGGACGTGGTGGCGGAAATGCAGGAGGTCGACGCGGAGATCCGTCACCTGCGCGACCGGCTCGCCGCCGAGCGGGACGAAGCGGACCGCCGCCGGCGCATGGCCGAGCTCCGCGACCGGCTCGCGGCGCTGTGGGACCAGCTCCCCTTCGAGGAACTCCAAGCCGCCCTGCGGGAGGTCGTCGACCGGGTCGAGGTCGACGGGGCCCAGGTGCGGGTGTTCCTCCGGGCGTGAGCCGACGATGAAGCTGGTCGTCTACGCCGACGGCGCCAGCCGGGGCAACCCCGGCCCGGCGGCCATCGGCGTGTCGGTGGTCGATAGCGAGGGGCGCGAGCTCGCCTCTCTCAGCCGGCAGCTCGGGGTGGCCACGAACAACCAGGCGGAGTACACCGCCGCCATCGAGGGTGTCCGGCTCGCCGCTCGCCTCGGGGCCCAGAGCGTCGAACTTCGCGTCGACAGCGAGCTGTTGGCGCGCCAGCTCGAGGGCCGGTACCGCGTGAAGGATGCGAAGCTGCGGCCCCTGTACGACGAGCTGATGCGGGAGCTGGGGAGGTTTCGCGAATGGCGAGTGAGCCACGTGCGCCGGGAGGAGAACCGCCGAGCGGACGCCTTGGCGAACCTCGCCTTCGAACGGTCGTAGAACGCCCAGCGGGCCTATAAGCCGGATTCTGTACCCGCGCCGCGGCGCGGGCGGTGGCCATCTCTCTGGGCGCCGCATCGCTGCGGCGCTCTAGCGGCCTACCCGGGAGTGCGAACGGGCCGGGCTCCCTCCTCCCCTATTCGGCCTTGCTCCGGGTGGGGTTTGCCTGGCCGCCCCGTTACCGGGACGCCGGTGCGCTCTTACCGCACCATTTCACCCTTACCGGGAAACTCCCGGCGGTATGTTTCTGTGGCACTTTCCGTCGGCTCGCGCCGCCCAGGTGTTACCTGGCACCCTGCCCGGTGGAGTCCGGACTTTCCTCTGCGGGCAGCGCCCGCAGCGGCCACCCGGCCCGCTGGGCGTCCCCCTCTAGCGTACACCACTGCGGCCCCGCTGTTGGCGATCCCTCCTGCCGGTTCCGTACGCTAGAAGCAAACCTTCCTTCACGAAGGAGGTCGCGATGCCGGCCGACGCTGCGGTCATCGAGGTGAGCGACGCCGATTTCGCCTCCAAGGTGCTCGAGAGGTCGAAAGAGGTGCCTGTCGTCGTCGATTTCTGGGCACCGTGGTGCGGCCCTTGCCGCATGCTCGGCCCCATCATCGAACGCGTCGCGGCGCAGTTCGATGGCCGCGTTGTGCTGGCGAAGCTGAACACCGACGAAAACCCGCGCACGGCCATGCAGTACAACATCCGCGGAATCCCCGCGGTAAAGGCCTTCCGAGACGGCCGCGTCGTGGCCGAGTTCGTCGGTGCCCTGCCGGAACCCCAGGTTCGCGCCTTCTTCGAACGGGTGGTCGGCGCTCCGGCCAACCCCGCCCTGGCGGCCGCCCAGGCCGCGCTCCGAGCGGGCGACCTTGCCACGGCGGAGGCGAAGTTCCGGGAGGTCCTGGCGGCCGAACCCTCCAACCGCGATGCCATCGTCGGCCTCGGCGATACGCTCGCTCGCCTGGGGCGAACGGAGGAGGCGGAGCAGCTTCTCGCCCGATTGCCCGCCGACCGCCAGGCGAAAGTCATCCGTCACCGCATCTTCCTCGAGGGGTTCGCGAAACGTCACGCGCACGAGGACCTTGCCGGCGAAGCGGCCCGGAACCCTCGCGACCCACGGGCTCGTTACGGGTACGGCGTCTGGCTCGCGGCGCAAGGGGAGTACGAACGCGCCCTCGACGAGCTGCTCGAGTCGGTGCGGCTGGACCGGAACTTCGCTGACGGCGCCGCCAGGAAAGCGATGCTGGCTGTCTTCGACATCCTCGGCCTCGACTCCCCGGTTACCAAGGAGTACCAGCGGAAGCTGGCGCAGGCGCTCTTCTAGGCGGCGAGGCTCCCGCCGCTCCTGGTCGGCGTTGCCGATAGCGTATGCTCGGGCCTCGAAGGAACCCTTCGTGGAGGCCGCCGTGATCGACCGTGACCGCCTCGTGTCGACCTTCCTCGACCTCGTCGCCATCGATTCTCCCTCGGGGAGCGAGGATGCCGTCGCCGCCGAGCTGGTGCGCCGCTTCCAAGCCCTCGGCTGGGAAGCGCACCAGGACGCGTTCGGGAACGTGATCGCCCGCCGCGAGGGAACCGGCGAGCCCGTCCTGCTCTCGGCGCACATGGACACGGTGGAGCCCGGCCGCGGCATCCGCCCCCGGTTCGACGGCCCCGACGTCATTCGCTCCGACGGCACCACGATCCTCGGCGCCGACGACAAGGCCGGCTGCGCGGTCATCCTCGAGGTAGCGGCCTCGCTTACCGAGGACGGCGTTCCTCACCGCCCGGTCGAAGTCGCGATCACGCGCGGAGAGGAGATCGGGCTGGTCGGGGCGCGCCATCTCGACCCCACGGCATTCCGGGCGCGCACGGCCATCGTCATCGATAGCGGCGGGCCTCCGTCCCATATCCAGGGCCAGGCGCCGTACCACTACACGTACGACATCGAGGTGCACGGTCGTGCGGCCCACGCCGGAGTCGAACCCGAGAAGGGGGTTCCCGCGATCGCCATCGCCGCGGAGGTCGTGACTCGCCTGCCGCAGGGCCGCCTCGACCCGGAGACGACGGCGAACGTAGGACGGATCGTCGGAGGGACGGTGCGCAACGCCGTCCCCGATTACTGCCGCATCGAGGGCGAGTTCCGCTCCATGGACCCTAAGCGGGCGGAGGAGCTGTCGGAGCGCGTGCGGGGCGCGGTGGACGAAGTTCGCGCTCGTCATCCCGATGCGCGCCTCGAGGTCGACGTTCGCCTCGAGTACCCCGGCTACACCTTGCGCGATGACGACCCCGCCGTCCAGCTCCTGTTCCCGGTCCTCCGAGAGCTCGGGTTCGAACCGGAGCCGAAGCCGCTCGGCGGCGGAACCGACGGCAACATCCTCCGCGGCTTCGGCATCGCCAGCGTCGTCATCGGGCGCGGGGGATACGCCCAGCACACGAAGGAGGAGTACCTCGTCGTTCCCGAGATGGTCGATTGCGCCCGCGTGGTGGAAGCGGCGTTGCGGAGGCTGGACTCCTCCGGCGACGCGGCTCCTCAATCGTCCTGAGCGGTCCGGCGTTCGAATTCGCCTCGGGCGAGCTGGGAGACCCGTTTAGCGAGCCAGCCCGTCTCCTTGCCGGCGCCGGCGAACTTCCAAATCACCGCCTCTTCGAAAACCTCTGCCGTTTCGAACGGCACCCCTCCTTCGCGCGCCATGATCCACGAGCCGGCGAGGAGACGGAGGTGGTAGATGGCCGCACCCCGATAGAACCGCGTGTCGACCCGCTCCACCAGCTCGGGCCGTTCGCGAGCGACGCGGTCGGCCAATGCCTCGGCCGGGCCTTTGAGGAACGGCTCCCGGTCGATGATGCGCCCGAAGGAGGTCATCAGCCGGCCGTAGACGTCCTCGGTGATGAGCGGCTTCCGGCGAAAGGGCCACAGCTTCATCGCGTCCTCTCCCGAGTCTAACGCGGTGGCGATGACGCTTGGTTGACACGCCTACCTGGCTACCTATAGTGAATCGAAGGGAGCCATGCCGAACGCGCGTTCGCACCGGCCGTCCCCCCACCACCGCAAGACCGACGCCCCGTCCGTGCCGTCCCGGGGAGTGTTGGGAGGAGAGGAACCATCATGAGTCTAGAACGACCGCGGACGCTGGGAGAGCTGAAGGCATCGGGATACAAGGTTCTCCCGGTCCGCGAGGAGATGCGGCGGAACCTCATCGAGAAGATCCGTCGCGGCGAGCGGCTCTTCCCGGGCATCTTCGGCTACGACGAGACGGTCATCCCGCACATCGTGAACGCCATCCTCGCCGGGCAGGACATCATCTTCCTCGGCGAGCGCGGCCAGGCGAAGTCACGCATCATCCGCTCGCTCGTCAACCTCCTCGATGAGTACACGCCGGTGCTGGCGGGCTGTGAAATCCCGGAAAACCCGTACGCGCCGATCACGAAGCAGGGCCGCGACCTCGTTGCCGAAGCGGGAGACGAGGCTCCCATCGAGTGGCTCCACCGCAGCGAGCGGTACGGCGAAAAGCTCGCCACCCCGGATATCACCATCGCCGACCTCATCGGGGAGGTGGACCCGATCAAGGTTGCCGAGGGACGGTATTTGAGCGACGAGCTCACCATCCACTACGGGCTGATCCCGCGGACGAACCGCGGCATCTTCTGCATCAACGAGCTCCCCGACCTCGCCGAGCGCATCCAGGTCGGCCTCCTCAACATCATGGAGGAGCGGGACATCCAGATCCGCGGCTACCGCATCCGCCTCCCCCTCGACGTCTACATCGTGGCCAGCGCGAACCCGGAGGACTACACGAACCGCGGGCGGATCATCACGCCGCTCAAGGACCGGTACGGAGCCCAAGTGCGTACCCACTACCCGCTCCGCATCGAGCACGAGATCGACATCATGGAGGCCGAGGCGCATCCCGTGCCGGCCGATTTCGACGTGGCCGTCCCGGGCTACATGAAGGAGATCATCGCCGAGATCAGCCGGCTGGCGCGCCGCAGCCCCGATGTGAACCAGCGCTCGGGCGTCAGCGTACGGGCGAGCATCGCCAACTACGAAAGCCTGTTGGCCAACGCCATGCGGCGGGCCATCATCACGGGGGAGGACCGGGTCGTGCCCCGAATCAGCGACCTCCCCTACGTGATCCCCTCCTTCTCGGGAAAGGTCGAATTCGAGACGGTGGAAGAGGGCCGCGAGGAGCAGATCATCGAGAAGCTGTTGCAGGGCGCGGTGGCGGCCGTTTTCAACCGCACCTTCAATCTCTCCGAGCTCGAACCCATCGTGGCCCGCTTCAAGTCGGGCATCTCGGTCGAGGTCGGCGACATGGTGCCGAGCGGCCAGTACCTGAAGCTCCAGCGCGACATCCCGGGCATGGCCGAAGCGGTGGCGCGTGTCGCACCGAATGCTTCCCCGGGCGAAGTGGCCTCGGCGATCGAGTTCATCCTCGAGGGTCTCCACCTGAACAAGCGGCTGAACAAGGACCGCTTGGGCCAGCGCGTCCAGTATCGGGGATGAGCGCCTGGCGAATCGTGCCGCTTCCCACCCATGGCCCCCTCTTCGCGGGGGCCATCGATGTGTACAGCGCCGCCTTCGCCCTCCCTCCCTACAGCGACCCGGACCGGGGCGACGAGGTGCGGGAGCGGATCGTGGAGATCCACCAGTACCGGGAGGGGTTCCGGGCGTTCTGCGCCGTGAGCGACACTGGCGAGGTCGTGGGCATGACCTACGGCTACCGCGGTGCCCCCGGTCAGTGGTGGCACGACGCCGTCGCGGCCGCCCTCGAGCCGGCTGCCGCTGAGCGCTGGCTCTCGGACGCGTACGAGCTTGTGGAACTCGCCGTGCATCCCGTCTGGCAGAACCGCGGTATCGGCACCGCCCTCATCGCCGCCCTGTTGGAGGGGGTGCGCCAGGCGACCTGCGTCCTTTCGACGCGCAGTGACAGCCGGGCTCATCGGCTGTATCGGCGGCTCGGCTTCCAAGTGCTCACGGAGATGCGGTTTGCACCGGGCGGCGCGCCCTTCTACGTCATGGGGCGCCCCTTGCCGTTCGATGCCGTAGCCGCGCCGCAGCCCGGCGAGGAGGGGCGCCCGGCGCCCGTGTGACTCCCCCTAGAGGGCCAGGCTTGCCGGATTCTCCAGGAGGGACTGGATCTCCTTCAGGAAGCGCGCGCCTTCGGCACCATCGGTCACTCGGTGGTCTGCCGAGAGCGCGACCTTCATGATCTGGCGCACCACGACCTGGCCGTCGCGCACCACCGGCTTCGGCATCACCGAGCCCACGCCGAGGATCGCCGCCTGGGGCGGGTTGATGATGCCGATGAGGGTCTCGACCCCGTAGGCGCCCAGGTTCGTGACCGTGAAGCAGCCGCTTCCGTACTCCTCGGCTCGCAGGCGACCGCCGCGCGCCCGCTCGATGAGGGCTTTGCTTTCGGCAGCGATCCGGCCGAGGGTCTTGTTTCCGACGTCCAGCAGGGAGGCGGCGATGAGCCCCTCCTCGAGGGCGATTCCGAGGTCGATGTTGATCTGGCTCGGGTACCGCAGACCCTCCTCGCTATAGCTCGCCGTGAACTTCGGGTGCCGCTGCAGGGCGATGGCGCACGCCTTCACGATGAGGTCGTTGATGGTCACCCTTTGGTCCTGCGGAACGGTCGCGTTCAGGGCCTCGCGGAAGGCGAGGGCCTCGGTCATATCGATGTCGAGGGTGAGGTAGTAGTGCGGCTGCTCCCGCTTCGATTGCGTCATCCGCCGAGCGATGGCCTGGCGGATGCGCGTCAGCGGCTCCGTGCGCGCTCCGGCGGGTGTGGGCACCGCCTCGGCGGCCGGGGTCGCGGTTGGAGGCGCTCCCGCCGCAGCGGGCGTCGGCGCAGGGGCTGTCGGTGGGGGAGCAGCCTGCCGGGCGCGAATCGCCTCTTCCACGTCCCGCCGGACGATCCGGCCGCCGGGGCCCGTGCCGCGCAGCGTGCTCAAGTCGATGCCCGCTTCCTCCGCGAGGCGCCGCGCGACCGGCGAAACGCGCAGGCGCTCGCCCGCAGCGGACGGGGCTTCCATGGCCCCCGCTGCGGGCGCGGAAGGCGCGGCAGCTTCCGCCGCCGGCGCGCCGGCTGCCGGGGCCGCTCCACCGTCGGTCGAGGGCGCGCGACGGCGCGAAGGCGCCGCCGCGACGGAAGGAGCCTTCCCGGTGGGCACCTCCTCGCCAGGTTCGCCAAGGTAGGCGATGACCTCGCCCACCGGTACGACCTGGCCCTCCTCCGCGATGAGGGCGAGGACGGTGCCGCTGTGGAACGCCTCGAGTTCCACGTTCGCTTTATCCGTCTCGATTTCGGCTATCACCTCGCCCTTCTCCACCCGGTCGCCCACCTTCTTCAGCCAACGGACGAGGGTGCCCTCGGTCATATCGGCGCCCATCTGGGGCATCGTCACTTCGTAGGCCATGGTGCCTCCTAGAACATGGCGAGGACGGCGTCGACGACGTCTTCCTCCGATGGCAAGGCCGCGTACTCGAGGGTGCGATTGTAGGGCATGGGAACGTCCTTGCTGCAGACGCGCGCCACTGGCGCATCCAGCCAGTCGAAGGCGTGCTCCATCACCAGGGCGGCGATTTCGCCCGCGAAGCCCCCGAACTTCCAATCGTCTTCGACGACGACGCAGCGGTTGGTCTTCTTCACCGATTCGACCACGGTGGCGATGTCGAGGGGTCGCAGGGTGCGCAGGTCGATGACCTCCGCCTCGACCTCCTCCTGTTCCGCGAGGATCTCGGCCGCTCGCAGCGCCTGATGGACGCTTCCCGAATAGCCGACGATGGTCACGTCGCGCCCTTCACGCACGATGTTCGCCTGCCCGAACTCGATGAGGAAATCCGGGTCGTCGGGGACTTCGCCCCTGAGGCCGTAGTTCGCCGTGTGCTCGATGAAGATGACGGTGTTCTGGTCGCGGAAGGCCCGCTTGAGGAGACCCTTGGCATCGGCCGGGAACGCCGGACAGACGACCTTCAGCCCGGGAAAGTGCGCGTACAGCCCTTCGAGGCTGTGGCTGTGGGTGGCGCCGAGCTGGCTGCCGCCTCCGCTGGCCATCCGGATGACGAGCGGGACGTTGATCTGGCCGTTCGACATGTAGAGGAGCTTGGCGGCGTTGTTCACGATCTGGTCGAGGGCCAAGAAGCTGAAGTTGATGGTCATCAGCTCGACCATCGGGTGGTAGCCGGCCATCGCCGCGCCGATGCCCGCCCCCACGATCACCGATTCGGCGATGGGCGTGTCGCGGACGCGCTCCTCGCCGAATTCTTCGAGCAGGCCGGCCGTGACCGCGTACGAGCCCCCGTACTTCCCGATGTCCTCGCCCATGAGGAAGATTTTCGGGTTGCGCCGCATCTCCTCGCGGAGGGCCTCGCGCAGGGCGTCACGCATTCGTAGGACGGCCATGAGGGTCCCCCTTCAACACGTGGTCGTACAGCGTCTCGATGCCCGGCTCGGGGCTCTCTTCGGCAAACTGCACGCACGCCTCGACTTCCGCCTCGGCTCGCTCGTTGATGGCGTGGAAGCCGGCCTCGTCGAGCCAACCGACCTCCTCGAGCTGCCTCCGCAGGCGCTCGATACAATCGCGCTTCCGGGCCTGCTCCACCTCCTCCTTCACCCGGTACAGCTCGGGGTCGGCCATCGAGTGGCCACGGTATCGGTACGTTTCGGCCTCGATGAAGTACGGGCGCTTCTCCCGCCGGACGTACTCCACTGCCTCGCGCGTCGCTTCGTGCACGGCGACGACGTCCATACCGTCGACTTTGACGGCGGGGATTTCGTAGGCGGCGGCGAGCTTGGTTATGTCCGTCACCAGCGATTCCTTCAGGTGGACGCCCATGCCGTACAGGTTGTTCTCGCAGAACCAGAGCACCGGGACCTTCCACAGCGCCGCGAGGTTCAGGGATTCGTGGAACTCGCCCTCGGCGATGCTGCCGTCGCCGAAGATGCACATGGCGATCCAGTCTTCGCCCGACATCTTGGCGGCCAAGGCGAGCCCGACGGCGATGGGCATGTGCCCGGCCACGATGGCGTAGCCGCCGAGGAAGTTCTTCTGGACGTCGAAGAGGTGCATCGAGCCGCCCCGGCCCCCGGCGCACCCCGTCGCTTTCCCGAAGAGCTCCGCCATCACCGTCTTCGGGTCGACGCCCTTCACGATGGCGTGACCATGGTCGCGGTAATGGGAAACGACTCGGTCCTCCGGCCTGAGGACGGAGATGGAGCCGACGGCACAGGCCTCCTGGCCGGTGTAGAGGTGAAGGAAGCCGCGAATCTTCCCCTTCGTGTAAAGCTCGCCGGCACGTTCCTCGAAGCGCCGGAGGAACACCATTTGGTACAGGAAGTCCAAGAGACGCTCGCGGCCGATCCGCTCCAAGACTTCCGGCGTTGTCGTTCGAGTCGTCATGCGCTGCCTCCTCCGGTCGCCGCTGCCCGCTGGGCGCGGCGCCGCGCGATGTGGATTGCCTCGCCGTCGACTGCCAACGCGGCCTCTTTCACGGCCTCCGGGAGCGTCGGGTGCACCCGCACGGCGAACCCGAGCTCCTCGGTGGTGACTTCCAGGAGCACGGCCAACGATGCCTCCCCCAGGAGGTCCACGACGTCGTGGCCGATGACGTGGATGCCGAGCACCTGCTTCGTCTCCGCGTCGGCCACGACCTTCACGAAGCCCTCGGTTTCGCCGACCGCGATCGCCTTTCCGAGGGCGGTGAACGGGAACCGCCCCGTGCGGACTTCGAATCCGGCTGCCCGGGCGGCGGGTTCGGTGTATCCGACCGAGCCCACCTGGGGCTGGCAGAACGTGGCCCGCGGCATTTGGACATAGTCGAGCGGCGGAACGGAACGGCCTGCGAGCCGCTCCACCGCCGCGACGCCTTGCTGCATAGCCACATGCGCGAGCATGAGCTTCCCCGTTACATCGCCGATGGCCAGGACGCCGGGCACGTTCGTCGCCATGGCGTCGTCGATGGCGATGAAGCCGCGGTCAGTCGCGACGCCCAGCTCCTCGAGCCCGAGGCCCGCCGTGTTGGCGACGAATCCGACGGCCACGAGGACCGTGTCGGCATCGAGGGTGGTCCGAGCGCCGGCGTGCTCGACGGTGACGCGGGCGCCCGAAGGGCTTCGCTCCACTGCGCCCACCCGTGCGCTGGTGAGGCAGCGGATGCCCCGTGCCTCGAACGACCTCCGTAGCGCCCGGCTCACGTCCGGGTCCTCCTGGGGGAGGACCGTATCCAGCAGTTCCACCAGCGTGACGTCCGCTCCGTAGGTGGACCAGAGGTGGGCGAACTCCACGCCGATAGGCCCGGCCCCGATGATGACGGCCCGTTCGGGCACGTTCCGCCTGGCGAGGGCCTCGCGGCTGGTGATGACGACGTCACCGTCGACTTCGACGCCGGGGAGCTGGCGCGGCGTCCCGCCTGTTGCGACGACGATCCATCGAGCCTCGAACCTCTCCCCGCCACCTTCCACGACGCCCGGCGCGGCGATACGCGCCCGCGCCGATACCACGTCCACGCCGTTGTCCCGCAGGAGGCCTTCGACGCCGCTGACGATCTGGTCGACGACCTTCCGGCTCCGGTCCACGGCGGCCCCGTAGTCGGCTTCGACGCCATCGACACGGATCCCCCATGCCGAAGCGTTCCGGACGAGGGTGAGGACGTCGGCGTTGCGGAGGAGCGCTTTCGATGGGATGCACCCCCAGTTGAGGCACAGGCCGCCCACGCGGTCGGCTTCGAAGAGGACGGTGCGGAAGCCGAGCTGGGCTGCGCGAATGGCGGCCACGTACCCGCCGGGGCCGCCGCCGATGACCGCGATATCGTACGAACCCATAGCCACGCCCTAGAGTACCATAGCCTGAGCCGAGAGCACTCCTTCTCTCGGGCCTCGTAACGTACTCTTCACACCCTGCCACATCGGCAGACGGGCCGCTACGGCGTATCGGCAAAGGGCGAGGTCGCCGGACGCCGCAGGACGTACAGCGCGTGGGTCCGCAGCACCGGGATGGCCGCGAGTGGGCCGTACAGCCAGGGCGCGGCGCCGCCGAGGAGACGGGCGATGGGCGGCGCGAGGGTGAGCGTGTACCGTCGCACCGGACAGCGTGGAAACCATCGGCGGATATCGTCGAACTCGATAGCGTGCACGGCCGGGTTCCGGGGGTTGCTGCGGCGCATGTCGTACACCAGGATGAGGCCGCCTGGCCGCGTGACCCGGAAGAGTTCGGCGGCGATGCCCTCGGCTGTTTCCTCGTTCCGCACCGAGCTGAAAAGGGTGAACGCCAACGACAGGTCGAAGCTCTGGTCGGGCTCCGGGACGCGGTCGGCCGAACCGTGATGGAGGCGAAGCGGGGGCGAATGTCGTCGGGCGTACTCCAGTGCCTCCTCGTCGATGTCCATGCCCGCGAGGAGTTCCGGGTCGGCCCCCCACTGGATGAGCACGCGGAGGTTGTAGCCGCCGCCACAACCGGCTTCGAAGACCCGCACACCGTCGAGGCGCCGGTACCCGTGCCGGCGCAGGATTCGTGCCAACAGCCGCTCACGTTCCTGGAGCATCAGGAGGTTGCCGGGCTCCATCACTGCATGCCGCTCGCGCCGCTCGGATGACATCGCCGCTCCTCGCACGCGGAATTGACGCGTCCTACTCTACGCGGCCCCCATCGGAATCTCCATGTCCCGTATCATCGAACCCGGAGCTGCCATGGGCATCGAGGCTGAGTACGCCGAACGCCACCCGAACTCGCGCCGGCTTGCCGAACGGGCGCGGCGCGTGCTTCCGAGCGGCGTAACGCACGATGCCCGCTACCTCCGCCCTTTCCCTGTGGCGGTGGAGAGGGCTGCCGGGAGCCGGAAATGGGATGTCGATGGGCACGAGCTCATCGACTACGTCATGGGCCACGGTGCGCTCCTCCTGGGCCACGCTCACCCTGTCGTGACCGAGGCCGTGGTCCGTCAGGCGCAGCGCGGGACGCACTACGGTGCCGGCCACGAGCTGGAGGTCCGCTGGGCCGAGCTCGTTTGCGGCCTCGTGCCCTCCGCGGAAGCGGTGCGATTCACCTCGTCGGGCACCGAGGCGACGCTGATGGCGCTCCGTCTCGCCCGCGCGGCCACCGGCAAGCCGGCCGTCGTGAAGTTCGAACGCCACTTCCACGGCTGGCACGACTACGTCGTGGCGGCCGCCCGGTACGATGGCTCGGCCCCGGCCGGCATCCCGGAGGAGGCGCTCGGGACGGTGGTCGTCCTTCCGGTGGATATCGCTGCCGTTCGCGAGACGCTCGCTTCCCGGAAGGACATCGCCGCCGTCATCGTCGAGGCCTCGGGCGCCTCGATGGGGACCGTGCCCCTGCCGCGCGGGTTCCTTCGGGAGCTCGCGGGAATCTGCCGGGACGCCGGGGTTCTCCTCGTGCTGGACGAAGTCGTGACCGGGTTCCGGTGGGCCCCCGGAGGGGTGCAGGCGCTGGAGGGCGTTCGCCCGGACCTGACGGCCCTCGCCAAAGTGCTCGCCGGTGGCCTGCCGGGCGGTGCGGTGGCGGGGCGCGCCGACCTCCTTGGGCTGCTCGCCTTCCCCGAGCCGGGCAAGCCCCGGGGGGTGAAGGTGGGGCATCCCGGGACGTTCAACGCGAACCCGCTCTCGGCCGCGGCGGGGGTCGCCTGCCTGCAACTGGTGAGCGAAGGCGAGCCGCAGCGGACCGCATCCGCGCGGGCAAGGGCGCTGCGCGAAGGGATGAACTCGGTCCTCCGCGACCTGGACATTCCCGGAGCCGTCTACGGGCAGGCGAGCGTCTTCCGCATCCTCCTGCGCGAAGGTGTCGAGCCGCCGGACGGCGACAGCGACGGGCTCGACCTTCCGGACGACGCGCTGGCCGCCGGCACCGAAAGCGAGACCCTTCGCCTGCTGCACCTGGCGATGATCTGCCGAGGCGTCCACCTCTTCGGCAACGGCGGCATCCTCAGCGCTGTCCACACCTCCGAGGACATCGCCCGCACGCTGGAGGCGTGGCGGGAGGCGCTCCTCGCTCTGCGCGCGGAAGGCGCGCTCCCCGGCGACGACGCATGAGCGACCTCTCCACTTCGGAGCTGAAGGACCTCCTCGCTCTCGCCCTCGAGGGGGCGCGCCGTGCCGGCGAGGTGATCCTTCGCCTTTACTGGCAGGGAGTATCGGCGGAGCTGAAGGCCGACGCGACACCGGTGACCGAGGCGGATCGTCGAGCCGAGCTCCTCCTGCGGGAGTACTTCGCCGGCGAGACCCCGGGCTTCGGGTTTCTCGGCGAAGAGTACGGGGAGGTTGCCGGCGCGGTCCCCGGGCGGTGGATCGTCGACCCCATCGACGGCACGAAGGCGTTCGTGCACGGCGTGCCGCTCTTCGGGACGCTCATCGCTCTCGAATGGCGGGGAACGCCGCTCGTGGGGGTGGTGGCCTGTCACGCGGTGGGCGAGACGCTCTGGGCAGCGCGCGGACTCGGGGCGTACCGCAACGGCGCGCCGTGCCGCGTTTCCTCCCTGGGCACGCTCGAGGAGGCGACCGTCCTGGCGACGGATTGGCGGGCGGTCGTCTCCCGTCCGGGAGGCACGGAGCTCTTTCGGCGCGCGCATCTGGCCCGCACGTGGGGGGATTGCTACGGCTACGTGCTCGTGGCTTCCGGTCGAGCGGAGGTAATGCTCGACCCCGAACTCAACCTTTGGGACGTTGCCGCCCTCGAGCCGATCATCACCGAAGCGGGGGGGAGGATCGCCGATTGGCCCGGCGCCCCCACCCCCCGCTCCTCGGCCGTCGCCGCCAACGCGGCGCTCTTTCGCGAGGTGATGGGGCTACTGGCTCCCTAAGATGCCTTCCCGATCTTGTACATGGTGGTGCCGCAGACCGGGCACACTCCTTGGGTTGCCGGCTTGCCGTTCTTCATCGTGACCGCCTTGGCGTCCTTCATCTCGCGCCGCGTGCGGCACTTCAGGCAATACGCCTCCATGGTTTGCCCTCCTTCCTCGACGGCGAATTGCGCGATCGCCTATGCAATTTCGCAAATCGCCGCAGCTCGCTGGCATGATAGCGCCGCCTGGCATCCTGTCAAGACGTTTGGCATCGAATCGTCGGTCACCCCGTTTCGGCGATCACCTTGAGCGGGCGGATGTGCCCCGTTTCCAGCACCCGGCCCATGCCGATGAACTCTCCCCGGGTATCGTAGAGGCGGGCGAGTTCGCTCGGTCGCCACGGGCGAGGGGAAGGGCCGATGAGCTCCCCGTGGGCGAGTCGCCAAGCGCGAGAGGGAGTCACGATCGCCGCCTCGTAGGAAGCGACCCCTTCGTCCGGCGGCAAGATGAGCTCCGGGAGGCGTCCCTCGGCACTCGCCGCGGCGAGCTGGTCGAGGGTGTGGGCCTGGGAGAGCCGGAACACGCCCACCTCGGTCCGCGCGAGGGAGGCGAGATGGGCACCGCACCCGAGGGCCTCGCCGATGTCGCGGGCGAGGGCGCGGACGTAGCATCCGGCGCTGCATCGCACGCGGATCCCCAAGCGGTCCGGCGCTATCCGGCGGAGGCGCAGCTCGTAGACGGTCACCAGCCGGGGCGGCAGCTCGACGGCTTCGCCGCGCCGGGCAAGGGCGTACGAGCGTTCGCCGTCGACCTTCACGGCGCTGTAGGCAGGAGGCCGCTGGAGGAGTTCACCGGTGAACGCCTCCTCCAGCTCGCGGAGGCGCGCCTCGTCGAACGCCGGAACGGGCCGCTCCTCGAGGACGTTGCCGTCAGCGTCATCCGTATCCGTCCGCACCCCGAGCGCGATCTCGCCCTCGTACGTCTTCGGGAGGGCGGTCATGAACTCGGCGAGGCGGGTGGCGCGGCCCAGACAGAGCACCAGGAGGCCCGTGGCGTTCGGGTCGAGCGTGCCGGTGTGGCCGATGCGGCGTTCCCCGCTGAGGCGGCGCACCTTCGCCACCACGTCGTGACTCGTCCACGCCGGGGGCTTGTCGACAAGGAGTACGCCGTGGAGGCGGTCGCGCTGCGGCTGCCTAAACGTCATGCTCCGGCTCGGCGTCCTTGCGAGAGAGTTGGCGGATGAGGACGGAGAGCCGTGCCCCCCGCTCGATCGACGGGTCGAAGCGGAACCGGAGTCGGGGGACGTGCTTCATGGAGAGGCGGCGCACCAGCTCATTGTGCAGGTAGGCTGCCGCGTGCTCCAGCCCCTCGAGGACTTCCGCGCGCTCCTCCTCGCTGCCGAGGTGGGAGACGTACACGGTTGCGTACCGGAGGTCGGGCGAAACGTCGACCGCGGTCACCGAGACGAGGCCGTGCTCGACCCGTGGGTCCTTCACGCCTCGCACGAGGAGCTCGCTCAGCTCTTGTCGGAGGAGCTCGCCGACCCGTTCGGTCCGCCTGCTCATCGCCTCACCCCATCAGTCGGGCGCGGAGGCGGACTTACCGCACGCGCTCTTCGTGGTAGAACTCGAGGACGTCGCCTTCCTGGAACTTGTCGAACCCGCCGATGGTGAGGCCGCACTCGTAACCCGCCTGCACCTCGCGGACGTCGTCCTTGAACCGCTTGAGCGATTCGCACCGGCCCCGGGCGATTTCCTCGCCGTTGCGCAGCACGCGAACCCAGCTTCCGCGGCGGATCGTGCCGTCGGTGACGTAGCAGCCGGCGATCTGCCCGACCCGGCTCGATTTGAAGACGGCCCGGACTTCCGCGTGGCCGTCGACCACGGTTTCGAACACCGGTTCGTACATGCCGGTGAGGGCTTGCTGCACGGCGTCGATGAGCTCGTAGATGATGCGGAAGCTCCGGATTTCGATGCCCGACTGCTCGGCCCGCTTCTTCGCCGTCGGCTCGATGCGGGTGTTGAAGGCGATGATGATCCCGCGCGACGCCTCGGCCAACATCACATCGGAGTCGGTGACGGGACCGGGCGCCGCGTGGATGATCCGCACCTTCACCTCGGGCGTGCTCAGCCCCTCCAGGGCGGTCTTGATGGCCTCGACGCTCCCGTGGACGTCGGCCTTCACGATGAGGATGAGCTCCTTCAGCTTGCCGGCGCTGATTTCGTTGAACAGCGTGTCGAGGGCCACGTGAGCGTGGGCAGGCTGCTCGCGTGCTTCGCGCTCCCTTCGCCGCTCCTCGGCGATCTGCCGTGCCGTCTTCTCGTCCGCGACGACGCGGAAGCGGTCGCCCGCCTCGGGAACCTGCTCCAGGCCCATCACCTGTACAGGCTTCGAGGGCCCGGCTTCGTTCACCTGCCGGCCGTTCTCGTCGAACATGGCGCGCACCTTGCCGGGGGCCTCCCCGGCGACGAGCGCGTCGCCACGTCGCAGGGTGCCGTTCTTGACGAGGAGGGTGGCCACGGGCCCGCGGCTGGTGTCGAGCTTCGCTTCGATGACGTACCCGCTGGCCGGACGATTGGGATTCGCCTTCAGCTCCAGCAGCTCGGCGACGAGGTTGATTGCCTCGAGCAGGTCGTCGATGCCGGTGCCTTTGACCGCCGAGACCTCGACCGCGAGGGAGTCTCCACCGTACTCCTCGACGACCACGCCGTGCTCGAGGAGCTGCTGCTTGACACGGTCGGGGTTCGCCTGGGGCAAGTCCACTTTGTTGATGGCGACGATGATGGGAACGTTCGCCGCCTTCGCGTGGTTGATGGCTTCGATGGTCTGGGGCATCACCCCGTCATCGGCGGCGACAACGAGGACGGCGATATCGGTCACGCGGGCGCCGCGGGCGCGCATCGCCGTGAAGGCGGCGTGGCCGGGCGTGTCGATGAACGTGATCGTCTTCCCGTTGCGCGTGACCTGGTAGGCGCCGATGTGCTGGGTGATGCCGCCCGCTTCGCTGGCGGCGACGCGCGTCTTTCGAATGGCGTCGAGGAGCGAGGTCTTCCCATGGTCGACGTGGCCGAGGACGGTCACCACGGGCGGCCGCTCGACGAGCTGTGAGGGATCGTCGGGCGTTTCCTCGTCGGAAAGAACCGGCTCCTCCTGTACGGGCTCGATCTCGGGCTGCTCGAGCTCGGCAGTGAAGCCGAAGTCCTTCGCTACGAGCTCCGCGGCGCGGAAGTCGATGGTGTTGTTCAGCGCCGCCATGATCCCGTGCGTCATCAGCCGCTTGATGACTTCGATGGGCGACACGCCCAGGATGTCGCCGAGCTCCTTCACCGTCAGCGCGTCGGGAATGCGGACGGTCTTCGCCGGTTGGGTCTTGGTCTGCGAGGTCGTGCGTGAGGTCATGGAGCGTCGTCGCCTTTGTCTTCCGGCAGGCTCATGCCGAACGCTCGCAGCGCCTCGACATCGTCAGGTGCCGGGGTGATCTTCAGTGCGTACCTTATGCTACCGCGTTTCAGCGCTTTCTCCCAGCACGCCCGCTGAGGGTGGAGGTAGGCTCCTCTGCCTGGCATTCGGCCGGTGGGGTCGACGGCCACGCGGCCTTCCGGCGTTCGGACAATGCGGAGGAGCTCCCGCTTGGGAGATTCCTCTTGGCAGCCGATGCACGTACGGATCGGAACGTGCTTCGTCCGGGGACCCCGGCCGCGAACCATCGTCCTCCCTCAGTGGATCCGGCCGTGGTAGTCGATCTCCTCCATCTCGTCGAAGTCCTCCTCCAGCCGCGGCCGGGGGCCCTTCCGCTTCTTCTTCGCCTTCTTCGCTGTTTCCTCTTCCTCGATTCGCGGCAGGATCTCCTCGGCGAAGCGCAGGGCCTTCGGCCGCTCCTCTTCGACGATTGCGACGGGGATCTCGTACTCCTCCTCCTCTTCCTCGAACTCCTCGATGCCGTACTCTTCCGACTCGCGCTCCTCGCGGTCGGGCACCTCCATTTCGGCGATGGCGGCAGCGAAGCTGAACTCCTCTTCCGGCTCTGGCTCGGATGGTGGGGCGGGCGCTTCGGGCACAGGAGCGGCCTCCGCGGCGGTCGCGGGCCGTTCGACCGCGGGGGTGGCGGGCGCGGGGGCAGTCGGCGCTGCGGGTGCCTCCTCGGCCACCAGGTCGATATCGGGCTCCTCGCCCGGCTGGTAGGGCACGAAGGTCGAGGGTGCCTCGGGCGCCGTGCCCGCCGCTGCGCGCTCCACCGCCGACTGGCTGTGGATGTCGATGCGCCAGCCCGTGAGCTTCGCTGCCAGGCGCGCGTTCTGGCCCTCCTTGCCGATGGCGAGGGAGAGCATCTTGTCGGGCACGATGACCACCGCCCGCCGCTCGTGCGGGTGCACCTCCACGTCGAGGACCTGGGCGGGGCTGAGGGCGTTCGCCACGAAGTTCGCCGGGTTCGGGTCCCACTTGATGACGTCGATCCGCTCGCCGTTCAGTTCGTTGACGATGTTCTGGATGCGCGTGCCCCGCAGGCCGACGCAGGCGCCGATCGGGTCGATGCTCGCGTCCCGGGCGTGGACGGCCACCTTGCTTCGGTAGCCCGCCTCGCGGGCGATGGACTTGATCTCGACGAGGCCGTTCGCGATCTCGGGCACTTCCATCTCGAAGAGCCGCCGCAACAGGTTCCGGTGAGCGCGGCTCACGATGATTTGCGGACCCTTCGCCGATCGCAGCACCTCGAGGATGACGACCTTCACCCGCTGTCCCGGCCGGAGATGCTCGTTCCGCACCTGCTCCGAAGCCGGCAAGACGGCCTCGGTACCCCGGCCGATGAGGAGGAGCGCCTGGCGCGGGTCGATGCGCTGCACCGTGCCCACGACGAGCTCGCCTTCCTTGCCGGCGTACTCCTCGTAGATGGCCTCACGCTCCGCCTCCCGCAGCCGTTGCAGAACCACCTGCTTCGCTGTCTGGGCGGCGATGCGCCCGGCGTTCTGCGGGAGCTTCATCTCGAAGTCGAGGATGTCGCCCGGCTTCGCGTCCCGCTTGTACCGCCGCGCATCCGCCACCGAGATCTCCACTTGCGGGTCGGTGACCTCTTCGACGACCACCCGTTGCTGATAGGCGTGGATCTCGCCCGTGTCCGGGTCGATCTTGACGTAAAGATTGGGTGCGTTCTCCCCGTCCCGGCGGTAGGCAGCGGCCAGCGCGGCCTCCACCGCCTCGATGACCACTTCCTTGGGCAGGTTCTTTTCCGCGGCGAGCTGGCTGATGGCGAGCAAGAACTCGTTCTTCATAGCTCCAACAAAAAGGTGGGCGAGAGCCCACCTGTCTCAGGTCTGCCTACCCGTGAAGTATAGCATCACGACGCAAGCGTTCGAGCGGCTCCCACCGCTCCCGACTCCTCCTCCAGGATTGTGCGCACCGCCTGTACCGCTTCGGCGGCCGGAACGATACGCGTCTCGCCCGTCCGCCGCCGCCGTACCTCCACGCCGCCCTGCTGAAGGGCTCGGGGGCTGACGGTGAGCCGGACGGGAATGCCCAGCAAGTCCGCGTCCTTGAACTTGATTCCGGCCGACTCGTCGCGGTCGTCGACCAGCGGGTCCAAGCCGGCAGCGGCGAAGCTCGCCTCGAGGGCGGCGAGCGTATCGGCTACCTCGGGGCGGTCGGCGTTGAGCACCACGATATGGGCGTCGAAGGGGGTGACGTCCGGCGGCCAAATGATTCCGTCCTCGTCGTGATTCGCCTCGATGCAGGCGGCGATCATCCGCTCCAGGCCGATTCCGTAACAGCCCATGACCACCGGGCGCTGGTCTCCGCGCTCGTCCAGGTAGCGGACATCCATGGACTCCGCGTACACCGTACCGAGCTTGAAGACGTGCCCCATCTCGATCCCGCGTCGGGTCTCGAGGGTGCCCTCGCAGCGGGGGCAGCCGTCGCCCGCCCGGGCCAGGGCGATATCGGCGACGATATCGGCCCGCCAGTCCCGGCCGTAGTTCGTGTTGAGGAGGTGGAAACCCGGTTCGTTCGCGCCGGCGACGAGGTTGGGGGCGTCGACGACGCTCTCGTCCGCCACAACCAGAATCCCGGCGGGCAACCCGATGGCCGACGCATATCCCGCGACGAGTCCCGCGCGCCGTACCGCCTCCTCTCCCATCGGAGCGAGGTCCTTCGCCTTGAGCGTGTTCTTCAGCTTCACCTCGTTCACGTCGAGGTCTCCACGGATGGCGACGAACACGGGGCGCCCGTCCACTTCGTAGAAGACAGCTTTGCAGGTCGCCCGGGGCTCGATGCCGAGGAAGGCCGCCAGTTCGGCGATCGTGGATGCTCCGGGGGTGGCTACCTTCTCCAGGGGCCGGGGTTCACCGGGGATCGGCGGCGGCCGCCGGAAGTCGGCCTTTTCGGCGTTCGCCGCATACCCGCAGCGCTCGCAGCGGAGGATGGTGTCCTCGCCCACCTCCGTCAGGTACATGAACTCCTGGCTGTCCTTTCCACCGATGGCGCCGGAATCCGCCTCGACGGCGATGACCGGGATGCCGGCCCGGGCGAAGATTCGTAGGTACGCCTGGAAGGCTGCCTCGTACGAGCGGTCGAGCCCCTCCCAATCGGCGTCGAAGCTGTAGGCGTCCATCATGATGAACTCGCGCAAGCGGATGAGGCCCCCGCGCGGACGAATCTCGTCGCGGAACTTCGTCTGAATCTGGTACAGCGTGAAGGGAAGGTCGCGGTAGCTCTGGATGTGGCGAGCGGCAAGGAAGCTGACGACCTCTTCGTGCGTGGGACCGAGGGCGAACCACCGCTCCCGTCGGTCCTGCAGGCGGAACAGCACCGGGCCGAAGGCGCGGTCCCGTCCCGACTGCTGCCAGAGCTCGATGGGCTGGAGCGCGGGGAGGTGAACCTCGAGCGCACCGGAGCGGTCCATCTCTTCGCGGATGATGGCCTCCATGCGCCTAGCGACCCGCCAGCCGAAGGGCGTGAAGCAGTAGAGACCGGCTGCCAGCGGGACGACGAGCCCCGCTCGCAGCAGGAGGCGATGGCTCGGCGTCTCCGCTTCGGAGGGCGCCTCCCGCAGCGTCTTCACTACGAATCGGGTCATCCGCATCGGCTTGGTCCCCGCAGGTCGTGGCGCCGATCAGGGCTCCCCCACATCATTGCGTTGCCGGCGCGGACGTGCCAGTTCGTCGGAGTCGAGGACGATCGTCACCGGCCCGTCGTTGATGAGCTCCACCAGCATCTCGGCGCCGAAGGCTCCCCGTCGGCAGGGTACGCCGGCGTCTTCGACGGCCTGGCAGAAGGCCTCGAAGATGGGCCGGGCTGCCTCCGCCGGTGCCGCCTTTGCGAACGAAGGGCGACGGCCGCGCCGGGCATCGGCGTAGAGGGTGAACTGGCTGACGGCCAGCAGCTCGCCTCCCGTCTCCAGGAGCGAACGGTTCATCAATCCTGCGGCGTCCTCGAAGATGCGGAGCTCGACGGTCTTCCGGGCGAGCTGGCGTGCGGTCTCCTCCGTGTCGCCACGGCGAATGCCCACCAACACCAGCATGCCTTGCCCGATGGCGGATACCTGCTGTTCGCCAACGGTGACACTGGCGCGGTTCACCCGCTGGATGACGAGCCGCATGCCTGCGCTCAACTCCCGGCGGCCGGGACCGCCCCTCCCACGAGCCGCTCCGCGGTCCGGAGCAGCCTGCCTCGATACTCGGGACTGCGGAAGTACGATGGCGCGTCGGTACCGTAGCGAATCTGTGCGGGATACACGGTCCCCAGGACCGCGAGCGTGAGGGCGTCGGCCACGCGCTCGCGTCGGCCGGGAGGCAAGGCGAGGCGGCGTTCCAGCCAGCGGAGGAGGTACTGCCTCCACCGGGCGAGCGTGTACTCGCGGAGGGAGCGGGCCGTTCGGTCGCCGGCGAGGGTGCGCACGGCTGTGAGGCGGATGATGGTGTCCTGGGCGGCGATGGTGTCCGCCACGGCATCGACGAGCTCGGCGAGCGTGGAGGGGAATTCGGGCTGTTCCCTGCCCCCGAAGCGCCGGATTTCGGGGATGTCCCAGAGCGCTTCGAGGAGTTCGTGCTTCGAGCGGAAGTAGTAGTAGAGCGCGGCGTCGGACAGGCCGACCCGCGCAGCCACCGCCTTCATGGACGTTCCATCGAAGCCGCGTTCGGCGAAGAGCTCCGCCGCCGCCTGCAGGATCCGCTCCCGCGTGCGCTCATTTCCCCGCTCCCGTGGCGTACGACGGATGGACTCGCGCGGCCCTCCTCCGGCCTCGTCGTCCGGTCGGTGCGAGCCGTCCGCATCGAGGCGAAGCTCCGTCGCGCGGGGGAACGGAACGATGGGCGCAGATGGCGGCCCCGGAGCCGCCTCCGGAAGGACCAAATCGACCAATGTGGCCAACCAAGCGCGGTATTCCTCGGAGGATGCGTACCGTTCGAGCTGGTCGACAGCGTGGAGGAGGGCGTCGGCGATGGCACCGAAGCGCACTGCATCGAGCGCTTCGCTGACGGCCTCCGCTTCGTCGGGAGGGAAGACCTTCGCCGCCGCATCGCAAATCCGCTGCTCCGCCAGTTGGGTCATGCGGACCGAGAAGTGGCGCGCCAGCGGCTGACCGGAAAGCGCCTCCCGCATGGTGAGGCGGACGAGCGAGGCGTTCTGCAGCCAGGCGGAGAACTGGTCTAGGGCGAGCTGACGGAGGTCGGCGACCGTGCGGATGGGGCGCTCCGGGTACGGCCACTGGGGCTCCACGAGGAGGGCTTCGAGGATCGCTGCCTTACTTTCGAAGTAGTAGTAGAGCGCCGAATCCGAAACGCCTGCACGGCGGCCGATAGCGCGGACCGTGGCCGCCTCGTAGCCCTCCGAAAGGAAGAGCTCCAGCGCGGCGGCCAGGATGCGGCGCCGGGCCGCGACGCCACGAGGATGCACCCCCCGGGCTCGATCGGTAGCGCTCAACTCGGGCGCGAGTATACCCTACGGCGCGCGCGCCCCAAAGGCTGTTCCTTCGCGGTGAACGAATATTCCTCCAGGCGCCCTACGAGGCCGCCGACTCGGACTTCACGCTCTCGCTGGAGGAGTCGGAATCGGAAGGCGAGCCCTTCCGGTTATCGGTGACGTAGAAGCCGCTCCCCTTGAAGACGATCCGCGGGGCATGGAGCACCCGCTTCGCCGTTCCCCGTTGGCACTTCCGGCAGGTGTGCGTCGAGGCGGCTGTGAAGCTCTCCTGGAGCTCGTAGGTCGCCCCGCACTCCTGGCACTGATACTCGTAGGTCGGCATCGTCTTCTCCCCCGCTGGGCTGTGCAATCCGTGCGTCGGCTCCATTCTTCCGGCGTTAGCACTCAAACGTCAAGAGTGCTAAGGCGCGGGGCCGTACAATGGCTCTCGGAGAGGTGCCCGAGTGGTTGAAGGGAGCCGTCTTGAAAACGGCCGAGGCGTTCGCCTCCGTGGGTTCGAATCCCACCCTCTCCGCCGAAGGGAGCTTCGCGGTGGTTCAACCTAGGGCGCGGCGCTGGTAGGCTTCCCTCAGTCCCAGTTCCCCTCTGGAGTCGCGTGTGAAGATCCACGAGTACCAGGCGAAAGAGCTGTTCGCGCGCTACGGCGTGCCCGTGCCCCGCGGCCGTGTCGCTGCCACGCCGGCAGAGGCCCGTGCCATCGCGCAGGAGTTGGGCGGCAAAGCGGTCATCAAGGCCCAAATCCATGCCGGGGGGCGCGGCAAGGGCCGCATCGTGGCGCCCGAAGAGGCGCCCGCGATGTACCGCAGCCTCCTCAGCGACCCGGCCGCTCATGAAGGCCAGGTACGGGGTCCCCGCGTCGGCGGTGTTCGTCTGGTCGATTCGCCCGAAGAGGCCGAACGGGAAGCGGCGAACATCCTCGGCAAGGTCCTCGTCTCCATCCAGACAGGTCCGGAAGGGAAGCCGGTCCGCCGCGTCCTCGTGGAGGAGCAATCGTCCGTCGTGCGCGAATACTACTTCTCCATCATCGTTGACGGGGCGACGGCCTCTCCGCTCATCCTCGCGTCGAGCGAGGGCGGGCAGGAGATCGAGGTGGTGGCCCGGCGGAATCCGGATGCGATCGTCCGGCTTCCGGTGAACCCGGCTGCGGGCTACCAGCCGTACATCGGCCGCGTCCTTGCCGCACGGCTAGGCTTCGCCGACCCCGACCTTTCCGCGCAGCTCGCGAAGCTCGCCGAGGGCCTCTATCGCTGCGCCGTCGACAACGATGCGAGCCTGGTGGAGGTCAACCCCCTGGTCGTGACCGCCGACGGCCGGCTCCTCGCCCTCGACGCGAAATTCAACCTCGACGATAACGCCCTCTTCCGGCGACAGGACCTGGCAGCACTGCGCGACCGGGAGCAGGAGGACCCGCTCGAGGTGCGTGCCCAGGAGCTCGGCATCGCGAACTACATCAAGCTGGAAGGCAACATCGGCTGCATCGTGAACGGCGCCGGCCTGGCCATGGCGACGATGGATGTCATCAAGCTCGCGGGCGGGGAGCCGGCGAACTTCCTCGACATCGGCACCGTCAACGACGCGCAGCGCGTGGTGAACGCCATTCGGGTCATCCTCGAGGACCCGTCGGTGAAGGCCATCCTCATCAACATCTTCGGGGGGATGGCCAGGGTCGACATCATCGCCCAGGGCGTCATCGAGGCGTTCCGACAGATGGAGATTCGCGTCCCCATCGTCATGCGGCTGGTGGGGACGAACCTCGCCGAGGGCGAGGCGCTCCTTCGCGAGGCGGGAATCTCCGTCATCCGTGCCGCCGAACTCGGCGAGGCGGCGGAGAAGGTTGTGGAGGCAGCCCGGGCAGCCGCGGCGAGCTGAGCGCGGCGTCTCGAGTTCACACCGCCGCACCGGGAGGCGTCGAGGATGGCCGTCGCCGCAGCCGCCACGGAGGCCGAGGGGCAAACGGGCGGGCTGCTGGTCTCGCCGTGGTTCCTCCTCGCCGCGTTGGCCGCGGCGGCCGGGGTTCAGGCGCTCGCCATCGACGGTTGGTTCGCGTTCGACGACCCGTGGTTCCTCGCTTCCGCCCGCAGCATCGGGTTCTGGGATTACGTTCGCCGCTCCTTCGACGTCACGGACGTCGGCTCGCTCCCCGAATTCGACCGCTACCGTCCGTTGTGGCCGATCTGGTTCCGGTTGCAGTACGAAGTGTTCGGGCTACGGGCAGCCGGATACCATGTCACCGCCATCGTCCTCCACCTCGCGGCGGCGGTCCTCGTCCGCCGCCTGGGGCGTTCCGTGGGGCTTTCCCGCGGTTCCGCGAACCTCGCCGCAGCCCTCTTCGCCCTGCACCCCGCCTACGCCGAGGCAGTGGCGTGGATCAGCGGCTCGAATCGGGTGGCGGCCACGCTGCCGGCGTTGGGAAGCCTCGTGGCGTGGGTCGCCTGGCTCGAGCGCGGGTCGGGCGTGCGGCTCGCAGCAGCTGTAATTCTCTTCCTCGTGGCGTGCCTCTTCCATCCGTCAGCGCTGGCGCTCGCGCCGGTCTATCCCGCCCTTGCTTGGCTGCTGCAAGGGACTTCCGCTTCCCGCGCCCGCGCCGGAGTCGCCACGGCTTGGCTGCCGATCGCCCTCCTGGCGGTCGCGCTCGCGGGGGTACAGGCTTGGGTTCGGCTCGAACGGCCTGTGACCGGGGGGTTCGACCTCGGGTGGCATATCTGGGCGAACTACGGCGCGTTCTTCGGAATGGCTGCCGTGCCCGTGTGCCCGTCATCGCTCGGCTGCTACTCGGGACCGCTGCGCACGGCTGCCGAGGCCATCCTGTTGGGGGGGTCCGCTGCGCTCGTGGTCGGTGCCGCGGCGACGCTCCGGCGGTGGGGGCTCCGGAGCCCGCCCGTCGTGTGCCTCGTCTGGTTCGCGTTGGCGCTGGCGCCCGACGCGACCCTCGTGATGGGCGCCTTCGGTCGCACGATGCACCTGGCGGGCGTCCCTTTCGCGTTGTGGGCGGCAGGAGTCGCGACGGAGGCAGCCGAAGTCGCGCGACGGAGGGTCGCTCCACCTGCGCGGTGGGGATTGCTGGCGGCTGGCGTGGCGGGCGTGGGTGCGATGGCTGCCCTGGCGGTGAGTGCCCACTTCGTGCTCGAGCTTCGAGAGGCGGGCCGCGAGAATGCCGAGTTCGTTACGGAGCTCCGGCGCTCCTACCCGGCGATCCCCCCGGGCGCGACGCTCGTCGTCGAGGGCGCGCCGGCGAACCTCACCGTGTTCGACGACACGCGCCTGCAAGCGCTCGTCGAGGTGTACTACGAGGATGTGGGAGCGGTCTCGGCCTCCCGGGCCGGCGAGCTCACCGGGCCGGTGGTGCGTTTCACGTTCGGGCGCTAGCTAAGGCCGCTCCGTGGCGCGCTGCTTCTCCAGCGCTTTCGCCAAAGCACGCCCTTTGCCCGGGGTGGGGTCTTTGACGAGGCCGTAAATCTGCCGGCCTTCGTGGTCTTCCGGCAGGTACTCGGTGATGGGCAGACCCTCGGGGGTTACGAAGAGGAGGCAGTGACAGTATTTGTAGATTTGCATCTCATCGCAGGCGCAGATCCACGTCCGGCGCTTCACCTCCTCTTCCTTCGGAAGGTAGAGGCCTTCAGGCCACGTGCCGTCGGGGTTCTTCTCCGGGTAGAAGTTGCAAGGGCAAAGCGGCCGGCCGTACTGGTCGACGTGGCGGGCGAGCCCGAGGATCACCGCCTCGGTCACCGAACGGTCGGGGTGGAACACCGTCCCCGATTTCTCGGCGTACTTTTCGGCGTACCGCCACATCTTCTCGATGGACTCTTTGCTCGGCATCTCCATGCGACGGCCCTCCCGCCAGTTTCCCCTCCAGCGTACGGGAGGAGTAGGGTGCCTGCAGGCAGTCGTCAGATGGTGAGGCCGCCGAGGCCGAGCAGCCCGCGGACGTACTCGATCTCGCCCACGTGCCGGTAGCCGTGGGAGAGGCAGACGCCCCACAACGCGTTCCAGAGCGGCATCGCTCCCAGCGGCTTGATCGTCACGGCGCGTGATTCGAGCTCCGCTGCATCGAGCCCGGCCACGAAGGCGTGGGTCGCCTCCCACGTTGCCCGCTGGTAGGCACGCCATGCATCGAGGTCCCGGAGCACGACGGCCGCAGCCTCTTCGGGCGTCATGCCGGTGCCTTGGCTCGTGCGGGGGAGGCCGAGGCGCTGGTCGTAGCCGCCCTCGAGCCACACCGTGTTCCGCCCCTGCGCGACGAAGTTCACGATGTTGTCTTCGGTGCGAACGTAGTGCCAGAGGCTGAAGAAGGCCGACAGGCCTCGCTCGGGGCGCCAGTTGAGCTGCTCCACCGTCATGTCGGCCACGGCCTTGTCGAGCAGCGCGTGCATGTCCCGCAGGCCGTCCAGGAGGATCTGCTTCGCGTCGAGCACCGGGGACCTCCTGTGTGAGGTGAGTGTGCCCGGATGCTACCACGCACGAGTCGCCTCAGGCTGCGCGGGGCGGAACCTCGAGCGCGTACCCCGCGCCCCATCGGTTGACTATGTACCGCGGGCGGCTGGGGTCGTCCTCCAGCTTCTGCCGGAGGTAGCGGATGTAGAGCCGCAGGTAGTGGGTTTCGTCGGCGTACTGGGTACCCCACACCCTGGCCACGAGGGCGCGGGCTGGTACCACGTGGCCGGCTCGCTCCGCCAAGGTTGCCAGCAGGCGGAACTCCGTCGGCGAGAGGGGGATTACCTCACCTCGCTTCCGGACCGTCTGCGTTCCGAAATCGATCTCCAGGTCGCCGATCTGGAGGCGGTCATCGGCGGGGCGTGGCGCGGAGAAGCGGGCGGCGCGGCGGGCGATGGCTCGCAGCCGGAGGTCGATTTCCGCTGCCGGTGTGCCGGGACGGCAGTAGTCGTCGGCGCCCGCTTCGATGCAGGCGGCCATCTCTTCGAGCGTGCCGCTGCTGCCGACCACGAGGATGGGCGCCTCGGTACGCTGCCGGACGGCCTCGGCCAGCTTCTGGGGGAGGATGCGTGCCCCGTTCCCCTCGATCACGACTCCCGCGAGGGCGTCCCAGTGACAGGGCTCGCCCTCGAGCGGGGCGCTCGCGTCGACGGCGTGAACCGCGTACCCGAACTGCTCCAGTTCGCGCGCGCGAAGGTTCGCCCGGGGCAGGTCCGGTGCCACCACGGCCACCGGCGCGCCCACCAAACTCGGCAGCCCATCGCCTGCCAGCCGACGGGTCGAGACCATGCGCTTCCTTCCCTTGCCGGTTCGGGGAAACCGCCGATGCACCTCGCCGCCGCGCTGCCGATGCCCACGACGTGCGGACGCTGGTGCGGTTCCCCTTCGTGTTGTCAGCGGCGGCGGCGTGCAGCGTATGGGGCGGGCTGCTGGCCTATCACGACGCCGGGCCTGGGCCCGCCGTAAAGGTCTCCCACGCCGACCCTCCGATCGAAGCGTCGACCCCCGTTCAGCCTGGGCCGAGCCCTACGGCTTCCATTTCCCGAACCGCTACCGAAGTTCCACCATCGTCGCCCCCTGCCGCGGCTGCGTCCGCGACGCCAGCGCCGGTGGGCCGGCTACCAAGCGGCGTCGATGTTTCGGCACCCGGCGAGCCCGCGGCTCTCCTCGCCGACGAGCTCCTCGCGCGGATGAACGATGCCCGCGCCTCGATGGGGTTGCCCTCGCTCATCCGCGACTCGCGCCTCGATGCCGTTGCTCGGACGCGAGCCGAAGACCTCGCGCGGCGGAACTACTTCGCCCACGTCGGGCCCGACGGGGCGAGCGCCTTCACGGAGCTTCAGGCTCGCGGGATCGTCTACCGGCTCGCAGGGGAAAACCTGGCTCGAAACAACTTCCCGGCCGACCGAACGGTGGCGGTGGCCTTCGAGGGGCTCATGGCCAGTGCCGGGCACCGGGCGAACATCCTGGAGCCAGCCTTCCGGTACGTCGGCGTGGCCGTGCTCCGCGTCGGCAAGACCTGGCTCTACGTCACCGTCTTCGTGGACGCCCTGGTGGGCGATGGAGGACTCGAACCTCCGACCCCCTCGTTGTAAGCGAGGTGCTCTGACCATCTGAGCTAATCGCCCGCACCGCCAGTGTACCGCTGGCGCAGCATGGGCTGTACGGGGCTCGGCTCGCGCCGGCCCTTCGCGACCGAGCCAGCGGGGCGAATCGAGGTGCCGGGTTGCCGGCAGGTTTCCGCTCCGATGTGTCGCCGTGCCTTCCTCCGGTACGATGGACCCGTGGAAGAGCGCCGCACGCGTCTAGCGATTCTCGGTTCGACCGGATCCATCGGCAGGCAGACGCTCGACGTCGTCTCCAAGTACCGACGGGAGTTCGAGGTCGTCGCCCTGAGCGCCGGACGGAACGCGGATCTTCTCGCCGCTCAGGTGGTTGCGGTGCGGCCCCGGTTCGTCGATGCCCTCGAGCGGACGCCGGTGCTCGAGGACGCAGTCCGGAGCGTCGGGGCCGTCTGGCTGCCGGCGGAGGAGATCGCAGCGCATCCGGACGTCGACCTGGTTGTGGTCGCGACCGTGGGCGCGGCCGGGCTTCTGCCGACGCTGGCGGCGCTCCGCGCGCGCAAGGCGGTGGCGCTCGCGAACAAAGAGGTTCTCGTGATGGCCGGTCACCTCGTGAGGCGCGAACTGGAGCGCTCGGGTGGGGAGCTCCGGCCCATCGACTCCGAGCACTCCGCCATTTGGCAGAGCCTCTGGGGAGAGGAAGGGCACGCGATTCGGCGGATTATCCTGACGGCGAGCGGCGGCGCGTTCCGGGACCGGACCCTCGACGAGCTGGCGCGGGTCACTCCCGAAGAGGCGCTCGATCACCCGACCTGGCGGATGGGCCCGAAGATCACGGTCGACAGCGCCACCCTGATGAACAAGGGGATGGAGACCATCGAGGCGGCATGGCTCTTCGGCGTCCCGATGGAGCGCGTGGAGGTGGTTATCCACCGTGAATCGGTCATCCACTCGCTCGTCGAGTTCAGCGATGGCAGCGTGAAGGCCCAGCTCGGTGTGCCGGACATGCGGCTGCCGATCCTCTGCGCGCTCGCCTATCCGAAGCGGCTGCCCGAACCGGTGGCGCCGCTCCTCGACCTCGCCGCGTACGGCCAGCTCACCTTCGGGAAACCGGACTTCGACCGGTTTCCCTGTCTGCGGCTGGCGATGGAGGCGGGACGGCTTGGCGGGACGTACCCTGCTGTCATGGCCGCGGCCGACGAGGTGGCGGTTGCCCGTTTCCTCGCCGGAGAGCTGGGCTTCCTCGACATCCCCGCGGTCATCGAACGCGCACTGGAGCGCCACGAGCCCATTCCGGACCCTTCCCTCGAAGAGGTGCTCGCCGCCGACGCCTGGGCGCGCCAGGTCGCGGGCGCGGTCCCGGCAGGAGCGCGGTAATGGAGTTCGCCGGGGCA
>Ga0197143_1000145_pt1 | contig 81029 bp, 71 predicted proteins | sample GBS70_MetaG_FD_148603 | JGI IMG/M metagenome (GOLD analysis project Ga0197143, IMG submission 148603) | Sediment microbial communities from Great Boiling Springs, Gerlach, Nevada, United States - GBS 70_MetaG | ecosystem: Environmental > Aquatic > Thermal springs > Hot (42-90C) > Sediment...
GGGTCCGGGAGTACTGGGTCGTCGACCCGGACATGAAGCGGGTCGAGTTGTACGTCCTGGAGGGGGAGCGGCTGGTGCTGGCCGAGACGGCGCAAGGGCGGGGGCGACTTCGGAGTCGGCTGATTCCGGACCTGGAAGCGTTGTTTCAGGACCTATGAGATGTGAGTGACGAGTAACGAGTAACGAGTGACGGGGTGACAAGAGGGCGATTCGTACCTTATAGACACGCCCCTCTCCCAAGCCCCGTGGAAAGCCGTTTCCTACGTTCCGGCCCGTGTCGACTCCGCCATATGCTTCGGACCCCCTTGCGGGTCTCCCGACTCACGCAACAAGTACCTTGAGTCCCACCCCGGGATTCACCAAAATCCTCGGGGATTTCAGTGTCTCACTGCTCCTATATCTTCATTCCATCCGAAGGAGGAGACCCGGCATGCCGGCCTTCCTCCTGCCCTATATCTTCATCGGCGGCGGCCTCCTGGCGGGCCTCATTGCCGAACGCATCGTGCTGGCCCGCCTCCGCCGATGGGCCGCCCGCACGACCTGGAAACTCGACGAGATCCTTATCGACGCTCTCCGGGGCGTCGTCTTCTTACTCATGACCCTTTTGGGTCTTCATCTGGCCCTCGCCTATTGGCACTTGCCGCCGACCCATGAGGAGGTTCTGTCCAAAACCATCGTGGCTCTGGCCCTCCTGGCCGGAACGGTCGCCCTGATGCGGTTTCTCTCCGCCGTCGTCGTCCACTATGCCGGTTCGTATGTCCCCGCCCCGGCCACGACCAGCGCCTTTCGGACCGTCGTCCAGATCGGCGTCCTCGTCGTCGGCCTACTGGTCATCTTTCAGACCCTGGGCATTAACGTGACGCCTATCCTGACGGCCCTCGGCGTCGGCGGCCTCGCCGTGGCTTTGGCCCTTCAAGACACCCTGTCCAACCTCTTTGCCGGCCTCCACATCCTGGCCGTCCGACAAATTCGCCCCGGCGATTTCATCCGGCTCGAGTCCGGGGAGGAGGGTTACGTCGTCGACATCGGCTGGCGCAACACGACGATCCGGACGCTTCCCAACAATCTGGTCATCATCCCGAACACGAAGCTGGCGACGACGGTCGTGACGAACTACAGCCTGCCCGAGTCGGAGACGGCTGTCCCCGTGCAGGTCAGCGTCAGCTACGGCAGTGACCTCGAACGGGTCGAGCGGGTCACCCTCGAGGTCGCCCGGGAGGTCCTGCAAACGGTACCGGGCAGTGTGCCCGAGTTCGATCCGGTGATTCGATATCACACCCTCGGGGATTCGGGCATCCAGTTTACGGTCGTCTTGCGGACGCAGGCGTATCCCGATCAGCACCTCCTTCGGCATGAGTTCATCAAGCGTCTCTACCGGCGCTACCGCCAGGAGGGCATCGAGATCCCCTTCCCCGTTCGGACGGTCTACCTTCGCCGAGACTCCGAAGACGGAGGGACGGAGTAGGCGGAGAATCTCCGGTTTAGGGGCCGGTCGTCAGCCGACCTGTCCGCCACGCCTCATACAAATTTGAAAAGTCCGCCCCGTAGACGTCTCGGAAGGCTATCTCCCAGGGACGACCCTGGGCCATGCGGTCCAGCCATCGGTCGAAAAGGTCCCGACCGTATTGGTGGACCAGATACTGGAGCCACTGGGAAGCGGCCACATACACGTCCCGAGCCGCTTTTTCACCTAAGGCGGCGTAACTCAGTTGACGGAGGACATCGGCCGGCGGCACGGCCCGTCGTTCCAGGAGGTCCTGAAAGGCGTCCTCCAGAAAGGCCGGGTCGTCCATGTACTCGCACCCGTAGGCGGCCCCCTCGTGGAGCCACAGGGGGGCCTGTCCCAGCGTGAAGCGGTCCAGGACGGCGTGGCACAGCTCGTGGCGGAGACGACGGCGGAGGGTGGTGGGAATGGGACGGACGTTTGGGACGGGCAGATGGACCCGACCGTCGTACATGGCACCGCCCCACTCGGGAACCCGCCGCCGGCGCCGCTCGGCCTCGTAAGCGGCCTCCGTGTACAGGATGACCACGACGGGCCGGTCGAAGGCGAGGCCCATGTACTGAACGACCTCCCGGTACGTCGTCTCCAGGAAGTGTTGGACCCAGGCGAGGGTCGCCGGCGTCAGACCGGGATGGCAGTAGAGGATAAAGTGCTTCGTCTCGGCGTACAGGAAGTTCCGCAGGTCGAGCCCGGCGGAGGGAGCCCCGTTGGGCGGAGCCGGCAGTCGGGATTCACCCCGCGCTTCTTGCAGGCAGGCCATCGGTCCACCACCGCTTCCGGCGAGACCGCTCCATAAAAACCAGGCCGCCCCACTGAGGAAGCCGAGTCGAAGAAGCCAGGTTCCAAATTCCCGGGCCCGACCCAGCGTACGCCGCACCGTCTGCCCCATGACGGCTACCCGGCCTCAGGTGGTGGATGCCTCCGCGTCGTTGAAGGTGTGGACGTCGAAGACCGTGTCGACCTCGCCAACCGCCTCGGTGAGGAGCTCGACTCGACACAGACTGGACCGGTACCAGGGTTTGTCGGGCAGGGACTTCACGGGGGCCAGCCGCCAAGCTCGAGTCTTGGGGGCATAGTCCCAGTTTACGTAGGCATGAAAGTTCTGGACGACGTCCGTAAGGACGGCTCCCTGCTCGATCAGATACCGCTGGACCTGATGCCACTTGAACAGGCTGGCTTCCCGCCGGGTGAGGCCAAAGTAGCCCGCACTGCCCGGTCCCCGGAGGGCCGCCAGGCCGCGTCCGACAAAGGCTCGAAAGGCGGCCATCGACTCGGGCGGGTCCGTCAGGAACGTGTCGAAGGCCCGCAAGAAGGATGCCGGCAGGGGCTGGCTGAGGTCCAACGAATAGACCGTCAGGGGCCAGCCCATCCGGTCGGCCCAGTACTTGAGGAACTCGACCAAGCGACGGTCGATCTCGACGACGACGACCTCCCGGGGTTCCCCCATGAGACAGACGGCGACGCTGACCAGGTCGTCGTCGCCCAAGACCAGAATCCGGCGGCCCTGGATGTCCCCCCGCATGAAGGCGAAGGCAAACCGAGCCAGGGTCGACTCCGGGGTAATGTAACCCTGATCGTAGTCGATGATCGCCCGAGGACGCTCGGCCTGGATGGTCATGAAGGTTTCGATGCCCTCCGACGGAAGCCGCCGGGGGTCCAGGCCCCGACCCTCGCAGGCAAGACACCGGAAGTCCGGCAAAGGCCGGAGGCCCCATTCCCGCTCCAGGGTCTCCCGCGCCGACTCCCGCAGGAAGATACCGTGGGGCTCTACCCGAAGCCAGCCCTGCTCGTCCAGGACGCGGATCGTCTCGGCGACGATGGGGACGACCTCATCGGCGGCGTCGACGATCTCCCAGAAATCGTGGTGGGCCAGCAAAGCCCGCAGGACCCGTTCGACGGTCCGGGTGTTTAGGGGCAGGCCCGTTCGTTCGGCGACCCGTTCAACGATCTGTTCCATGGGCATATTGCAACTCCTGGACCCAAAAGTTGGGAAGGGTAAAAGCGCTCCGATGGATTTCCAGGTTGTAGTACCGGGTAAGCCGCAGGAATTCTGTCGGACGCCCTTTGAAAGACAGGGACTCTGGGTCTAAAGGTAATTCTATCGAAGCCATCGCAAAGTTCCACCATCCGGTCGGGTAGCTCGGGACGGGTGCCGTATAGAGGGCCACATTCGAGAAGACTTCCTGAAGCTGGCGGTAAAAGCCCTTCACGAAGTCCAGATGATACAAGAGGGACATGCACTGGGTCGCATACAGACCCGAGGGGTATACGACCCGCCGGACGGCCGCCAGGAAGTGGGGACTGAAGAGACTCCGGGAGTAGGATACGGGGTCCGACGAGTCGACAATGAGGACGTCGTAATGTTCATGGGTCGCCTGGACCAGTTGGCTTCCGTCTTCGTTGAGGACCTGGACCCGGGGGTCGTCAAAGACGGCCCCATGTTCGGGCCAGTGTCGGCGGACGACCTCGATGACCATCGGGTCGATCTCGCACAGGACGACCCGCGTGACCTCCGGATGGCGAAGGACTTCCCGCAGGACGCCGCCGTCGCCGCCCCCGATGATCAGGACCCGCCGGGGGTCCGGATGGGTCATCAAGGGCACGTGGGCCAGCATCTCGTGGTAGATGAACTCGTCCCGGTCGGTCATCTGAACGAGCCCGTCCAGGACCAGGACGCGGCCCCAGGTCTCCGTCTCCAGGACGGCAATGTCCTGAAAGTTACTCCGATAGGTCCACACGCGGCGGGCTCCCATAAAGAGCCCCGTATCTTCCCGATGCCGCTCGATGAACCAATAGAGGGGTCCAGGACCGACAGGCATGTCCATCCGAGCTACCTCTTCCGAGGGGAAGGTAAGGGAGAATACAAGAGACCCGCTCCAGAATGCAAACCCCGTGGGCGCGTTTTCCGGTGGCCGGGCCGGTCTTCGGTCCCCGGTGTCCGCCCCTCGGCGCTAATCCAGTACGGGTATAAGGAAGAGACAAGGCGACGAAGAGATGGAGTGACGAGTGACGGGTAATATTGACCTTCGTGTTGTCAAAGCTCGTAGAAGCCTGCTCGAAGAGGTCGAACAGTACTTTCCTGGCTAACCATAATAAAAGTGACGGAGTGACGACGCAGTGAGATACTCGAAGTGCGTTCTACCATTTCAACACCAAGGTCAATAACGCATCGCTGTACTGTTGAACTGCCCCATCGGACACACTTGCCGAGACACTACCGAGCTCTCCCCATCGTCACTCCGTTACCCCGTCCCTCCATTTGGAGGGACCCGTGGGGGACCAGCCGGACGGCCGAGGCTTTAACGATGGCCGTCACGACGTCCCCCACCCGTAGGTCCAGGTCCTCCCGAGCCGGATAGGTGATGACCGCCGCCAGCCGGAACCCGCAGTCGAGCCACACCCGCAGGACGGTTTCTTCTGGGACCAGGGCCGTCACGCGGCCGACCAGGCGGTTTCGGGCGCTGACCTGAAAATCGCCTTCCGATTCCGATGAGCCGCCCTTCTCAATCAGGACGTCCCGGGGGTGAAGGACGACCCAGACGTCTCGGACGGTCCGAAGGTCTTCCGACACGACGGCATACAGGCGACGGTCCCCCACGGCCACCGTGGCAAGGGTGCCGTTCACGTCGACGACCCGACCCCGGAGGACATTTTCGACGCCCAGCGCCTGGGCGACGGCCGGACTGGCCGGCCGCTCCCAGACCTCCGCGAGGGTTCCGACCTGCAGGACGACGCCGTCCAGGACGACGGCCATCCGGTCGCCCATCGCCAGGACCTCGTCCCGGTCGTGGGTCACCAGGATGGCCGGGATGCCCGCGTGGGTGAGGACCTGCCGGATCAGGCGTTGGATTTCTTGACGGGCCGAAGCGTCCAGGCCCGTCAGGGGTTCGTCCAGGAGGAGCAGGCGGGGTCCTGGGGCCAGAGCCCGGGCCAGGGCGACCCGTCGCCGCTGACCGCCCGACAGCGTACGGGGGTACCGGTCGGCCAGGGCCTCTATGTCGAGGAGTTTTAAGAGCTCGGTGACCCGGCGGTCCCGCTCGGGGCGAGGCAGTTTCCGGAGGCCGTAGGCGATGTTTTCCCGCACGGTCCGGTGGGGGAACAGGACGTCGTCCTGGAAGACGAAGCCGACCCGTCGCCGTTGGGGCGGGACCCACAGGCCGGCATCGGTATCGAGCCAGACTTCCGGGCCAAAGCGGATGAGTCCCCACTCGGGACGCTCCAGGCCGGCGATACATCGGAGGAGGGTCGTCTTGCCGGACCCCGAGGGGCCGAAGACGACCGTCACGGAGGGCACCCCGAGGGGAACCGTCATCTCCCCCCGGATGCCGCCTCCCGTCGGATATCGCTTCTCGATTCGGATCAAGACTTCATCGGCCATACGGCCCACACGTCCCGGCGCAGGCTGTAGACGATCGTAAGGACGACAAACGAAAAGACCAGCAAGACCAGAGCCGTCTGTCCGGCGGCGGCGTAGTTCAGGGCCTGGACCTCGTCGTAGATGGCGATGGAAACCGTCCGGGTCACGCCCGGCAGGTTGCCGCCGACCATCAGGACGACGCCGAATTCCCCGATGGTGTGGGCAAAAGTCAGGGCAGAGGCGGCGATGACGCTCGGCCATGACAGGGGCAGGACGACCCGGAAGAAGGTCTCGAGACGGCCGCTTCCCAGACACCAGGCGGCTTCCATCAGGCGACGGTCCACGCCCCGGAAGGCCGTCACGAGGGGCTGGACCGCAAAGGGAAGGCTATAGACGATGGAGGCGACGAGGAGGCCTTGAAAGGAAAAGGGCAGGCGCCGTCCCGTCAGGGTCTCGTAGAGGCGGCCGAGGGGGCTTTGGGGGCCCGTCGCCATCAAAATGTAAAATCCCAGGACCGTCGGGGGTAAGACCAGGGGCAGGGCCACCAGGGCTTCGACGAGCCGCCGGAGGGTCGTCCGGCCGAAGGCCAACCAGTAGGCCAGGGGCGTCCCGATGACCAGAAGGAGCGCCGTCGTCCAGAAGGCCAGGCGCAGGCTCAATCGGATGGCCACCCAGTCCATCGTAATACCTCTCCCCCGGAAGGTCTTATTGAACTTCGTGTTGTCCAAGTTCGTAGGAGCCGGCTCTAAAAGGTCGGGCGGTATCCACCGGCCACCCATCATAGGAGTGACGAAGTGCCGATGAGGGGCTCGGATACGCGGGGTGCGCCCTACTGCTCTGTTAAGATATGGATGCAGGATACAGGATGCATACCCGGGATGCGCGTTTTCCAGTGGCCAGGCTCGGTCCCCGGCGTCGATCCGGTACGGGTCCCAGGTGCCCGGTACCCGGGACCTGGCACCAGGTGGAATGCCCGTCTCATGCACACGGGATATGCATTCGGATTACCTGGTACCCGGAACGTGGTGCCTGGCACCCAACCCATGCCGGCTCAGGATGGCTTGGCCCCGCTCGCCGAGGAGGAACGCCCGAAAAGCCCACGCCGCCGCCGGGTCCCGCGCCCACTTCAGGAGGACGCCCCCGTGCTCGATGGGCGAGTGCCAGTCTGCCGGGACGACCCAAAATCGCCCCGCCCCTCGGAGCGGCGACGCCACGACCATCGACAGGGGCAAGATTCCCCCGTCGGCCGCCCCGCTCTCGGCAAACTGAGCCACCTGATTGACGTTTTCCCCGTACACGAGCCGGTCGGCTACGGCCTCGTAGAGCCCCGTCCGACGGAGGACTTCGACGGCCGCCCGACCGTAGGGGGCCAGCCGGGGATTCGCTACGGCGATATGCCGCACGCTCGGATGCCGGAGAACCTCCATTCCCGCCTTCTCGACCTCCAAGGGGGACTCCCGCCGGACCCATAAGGCCAGCCGTCCCGTTGCGTAGACAAAGAAACTGTCCGGGAGGGCCAACCCCCGCTCCATGACTTGCCGAGGGTAATCGACGTCCGCCGAGAGGAACAGGTCAAAGGGAGCCCGATTCAGGATCTGCGCATAGAAGGTTCCCGACGCCCCGTAGGTCACCTCGACGGCCACGTCCGGACGTACCTTCCGAAAGGCCGACACGACCTCCTCCAGGGCATGCCGCAGGCTGGCGGCGGCGGCCACCCGAAGCGTCCGCTCTCCATGGGGCGCCGAACCCGCTCCCGGGCCGACCCAAAGTCCGACGACCAAAGCCAAGCCAACCCATCCCACACTCCGCTTCATCGGGCCTCCTCGCTCCGGGTCGGAAGGACCGCTCGTCCGGCTTCGGCCTACCGACGTGTCGGGGCCGCTCCCCGGCAGGGATTGACATTATCTTAGCGAATTACCAAAATAGTGTCAAATGTCCTCGGCATCCGGTCTCCGGCGTCGGACCGGCTCCGGTGCCGGGTACCTGGTCCCGGATACGCCCATGGGGTTTGCATCGTACCCCTCGGAGGTCCCCACCCATGCGCCTCGTCAACCGTCTCCGCCAGTTTCGGACCCGACGGGGCTGGTCCCAGCAGGAACTGGCCGACCGTGCCGGCCTGCCCCGTTCGACCGTCAGCGCCGTCGAGACGGGCCGTGTCGTCCCGTCGGTCGCCGTCGCCCTGGCCCTCGCCGAGGCCCTCGGCTGTGAGGTCATCGACCTGTTTCAGCCCATCCCGACGGGTCGGCGGCGACCGACCTGGGCCACCGAGCCGGGTTCGGGCTTGCACCGCTTCTGGGCCGCCGCCTTTCCCGACGGGGTCCGCCTCTACCCAGTCGAACCGACGCTTGTCGGAACCCGTCCTCACGACGGGGTCGCCGAATCGCCGTCGGGACGGGTCGAGTGGCGGCATCCGGGCGAGGCGGACCGGACGCTCGTCCTGGCTGGCTGTGACCCGGCCGTCGGTCTCCTGGTAGAGGCCCTGGCCCGCATGGCTGGTGTGCGGCTCCTTCCCCTCACGCGTTCGAGTCGGGCGGCCCTGGAACTCCTTCGGGAGGACCGGGTCCACGTCGCCGGCGTCCATCTGGGGACGGGGGAAGTGAATCGGGCCGTCGTCCGGGAGGTCCTGGGACCGGGATATTGCCTCCTACGGCTGGCTCGGTGGGAGGAGGGCATTATGCTGGGACAGGGCCTGGGACTTCGGTCGGTCCGGGAAGTCCTCCGGGCCCGGCTCCGGTGGGTCCTCCGGGAACCGGGCTCGGGGGCGTGGGCGTGCCTCCGGGAAGTGGCTCCCCGGTTTCGTCGGCGGCGGTCGGGACGCACGGCGGGGGACCACTGGACGGTGGCGGCCGTCGTTCGGGGCGGCTGGGCCCAGGCCGGCGTCGGCGTGCGCCTGCCGGCGGCCGAGGTGGGCCTCCCGTTTCTGAGTGTCCGTTGGGCGGACTACGACCTGTGCTTCCGAAGGGAACTATCCGATGATCCCCGCTTCCGGCGGCTGGTCGAAGTCGTCGGCTCTCGGGCCTTCCGGACGCTCCTGGCCGACCTGCCGGGCTACGACGCCTCGGCGACCGGGGCGCTGGCGTCCGTCGAGAGCTGATCTCCCCTCCGGAGGGCGGGGTTCATCGGGCTATCGGGTCATCGACGCCCGGGACCCGGTCCTGCCTCGACTTCAACGGTGCCTTAGCTACCCCAGGCGGCTGGGGCCTTGATTTTTTTTTGAACGATTTAACTTGTGGTGAAGTCTAACGGGGGAGGGTGGCTATGTGGTTCCGCTGGCTCCTCATCGTCATTTTGGCATGGGTTTTTTTTTGAACGATTTAACTTGTGGTGAAGTCTAACGGGGGAGGGTGGCTATGCGGTTCCGCTGGCTCCTCATCGTCATTTTGGCATGGGCGCTGGGCCCATTTCCGGGACCTGCCGACAGTCGATTTTCGCCGAATTCCTCCACCCTTGATGTGAAGTCATGCTTGCCCATCACCGGTTCCTCGGGGACAGCCGTCGCCGGATGTAGTGCAACGCCCAGCTGTCCGGGTGCCTGTTTCAGCTGCAGTTGTCCTCCAGCGTCACCGTGTGAGGGTTGTCATTGTACTCCAGAGATCTGCGACTGCTATGATCCGACGCAGGGTTGCAAAGTTTTCCGAGATTGCTGGGGTTTCTGGTGCTGTGTGTAAGCTCACCGAGGGGTTCGGCCCGTGAGAACGGCGTCATCGGCTGGGGATCGCCGGTTCTCCGGCCAGGGGGTCGAACGGCCCGCATTTTCCCGAGCCGAACGCTATGGGCCATGAATCCCCAAAAGGCAATGCGTCATGGAGGTCGGCCATGAGGTCGCTTCGAGGACTGGCTTTTATGGGGATGGGGGCCCTGACGGTCCTCGTCTTGGGGGGCGGGGGCTTCGAGGCGATCTTCGCCGAGGCCCCGGCTTGGGCGGAGTGGCCGGTCCAGAAGGTCGGAGAGCACCCACTCCCCCTGGACCCGGACGAATTTGCCGTCTATCGGACGGTTACTTTAAAAGGGGGGAAGCTATTGGTCGTCGATAACGACCTGGACCTGACGCGGGCAACGGTGGCCTACTATAAAGATGGCCGTCTCGTCTGGCAGAGTTCCCTTCCCACACCCGTCACGGCGGCTGACGTCTGTCCCGACGGTCTCGTCTTTATTACCGGCCGGCGGGTCTCCCAAGTCGATGAAGGCGGGCGTCTCCTGCGGGAGTGGACCGTCCCGGGTCAATTCTATTTGGCTCAGATTGTCTGCACGGCCGACGGTATTTTTGTCGCTTACGTCGCAACAGGTGTGGTTCAGGTCCAGCTCTACTCTTCGCGCGGTACGATCCTCAAGTCCTTGGCGCCGGTACCGGTGGAGTGGATTCGCACAGCGCGAGCGTTCGTTTGGAGTTTCCGCGGATTTCCGAACTATGCGGGGAAGGCGCTCTTAACGGGGAAGAATCGGGATGAGTGGTTCATCGTGGATGCGCGAGGGGATCGGCCGATGCTGTATTCGCCGTCCGACGAGTTCTGGCAGGCCCTGGAGAATCGCCAAATTCGGCGGGTCTTTCCCGTGGTGTGGCAGGGTCGGGAAGCTCTGCTGGTCGGAGTGTCTTACAGCCAACGGCTCCCCCTGGAGGATTATGTGCGAGAGTATGGGGTCCCCCCGGAAAAGGCGCAAGACCTACGGGACTTCCTCAAAGACAAGCCCGACCCGACGGTCCCGGTCTCGTCGGGCCATCAGCTATGGGTCCTGGACCTTCGAGGACGGCCCTTGGGCCGGATAGCGTACTCGCACGAGATCAATGTCATCTTCCCCACGACGACGGATGCCACGGGGGACCGGTTGGTCGTACTTCAGGAGCCCCTCTGGCCGCCGAGGAAGCACCGGTACATCTGGCGGGTCTTTGCCCTGGGGTCCGTGCTGTAGTGCCGAGGGACTTTCCACGGGCGGGGAGGATGGTGTATAGGACTTGACTTCTTTTTTTGTAGACATTAACATAGGATCGAATTTATCGCAGAGAGGAAGGGCCACGAGGACCTTTATGGGCGATTTCAGGAAATGGGGCCTCATCGCAGGCCTGATGGGCTTGGGCATGGTCCTTTCGGTAGATGTCCGCTCCCAGAACCGGACTCCGGAAGAGGGTCCTCCCACGGTTCGGCTGGTAGCCCTTGACGCTGTAGAGCAGGCTCCCCTTCATTTTCAACTGCCTCAAGAGGACATGCCTAATGGTGTCATTACTCCGGGTCAGTTACTGATTCGGCTTGAGGCGACCAATCCGTCGCCTCACTCGATTGTTGCCTTTTGGGTAGGAGGGTTCGTCTTTTCACGACCTTCTGGACGCCCTAAGGGAGTCTTCGTCGTTCGGCGAGAAGGCCTGCTTCGCCCTCATAGCAGGGAGGTCATCGGCATCTCTGTCCCGATTCGATCATCCCCTACGGGGGCTCTCATCGGTACGGGTCTTGGTTCCCAATGTCCATCCCTGCCAGGCTTGAGCGCGGCTCCCTCCGGACCCCTTCAGGGAGCCCTGGCTATCAGGCCAGGTGATTGGGTCGTGGTCATGCCTTACATGGCGAGCATGATTCCGGGGGCCGGGGTCTCCGGTATCACCGGTCGCTATATCTGGCAGGCTCGCACGGAGAGCCTCCCTCGCATGAGTCCTGACGGCTGGCAGGAGATGCGAATAGAGGGTCGGTATCTGGATGAGGCTCAGCTTTGGCTCCCGGAAACGCCCCAGGCGAATGCACCTTGTGTTTACTGCGAACAATATTCACAAATGATCTGTAGTATGTGCTGTCCGGATTATCCCCGCATCCGGTGTTGTTGTGTTGCCTCTTTCAGTTGCAACTGCTTTACGGGAGAATGTAGCGGTACCTGTCGAGAGTGCCCTTAGAACGGACCGACAAAACCCTCTCTGCCCCGCTCGCCAGAGTGAGCGGTAGGTCCCCCCTGGTCCCCCAGCCCAAGGGACGGTAGGGGTACTCATGGCCTTGACTTTTTTCTGTCATCTGTGTCGTTTCATTCGCCGATTCTCTGGGGTGGCCATCGGCTTAGCGGTGTCGGTGTTCCTTCTCAGCGCGGGGGTTCGGATGCTCCGTTCTTCAAGAGCCGCCATGGATAAGGATGGGTTCCCTCCCAAAGCGGTCGCTCCAAGTTCCCCACGCCCCGGGGGATGGGTCCACGGGACAATAGAGGGAGGCCCACCGGACGTCCAAGTCCCCGATGCTGTCATGTCCCGCCTCCTCTCACCGACCCCCAGTCTGCCGCAGCCTTCGGAAGAAATCGTTCTTAAATGGCGCCGCCACTGGTGGAAAGCACCGGACGGGTCGAAGGCTCCTATCCGGCTTCAATTGCGCATCCTGCCGGGACCCTCGATTCGGGCCGGGTCTACGGTCCTGAACATCGTGACATTCCTGGAGGGCGAGCTTACCATCGGGGACGGGTCTCCCGGAAGTTCTTGGCAGGTTCTTCAGGAGAATTTCGGTAATTTCTTCGCGAAAATTCAGTACAACCCCGCCTACGAACGGGTCGGCTTCTTTCTACCGGTCGAGTTGGCCCGAGACGACGTCGGGAGCGCCCTTTACGGGGTCATCCATGTGGGTTGTAGAGTGCGGGGCCTGGACCTGACTTGTGAGGAGGGAGGTTCTCTCTGGAGCCTGCCGGCTCAGCAAAAGCTGGGGGCTCAGGGTCTTTCCATCGAGGCACTCCTTCGACCCTATGGTGACCCCCTAACGCCGCCCCTGGGGGAGGTCCTTCGTATGATCACGGTCCGCACGAAGGTCTCCCCCGCCCCATTACGGACCCGGGGGCCAGCGCTGACTCGCCTGACCACGCCGTCTCCTTTCGTGGACTGCGAGGACCTGGGGGCCTTGGAGGTTACATACACGGACGGATGGGCCTTCCTACCCGACGGGCGGGGGGCGCATTTCCAGCTTTATCTGAAGGCCGTGCCGGGCCCTTCCCTGCAACTCCTTGAAGTCCCTGATCGACCGGTCGTCAATACCCTTCAGGACGTCCGGGGATGGCTCCTCTGGGGGAATGGAGACCGGTTGTACTGGGTCCGGCAGGAGAACGATAAGGAGCTTCTTGCTAAGGCGACCTGGACCCCTGCAGATCAGCGCCTGTGGCTTTTCTTACCCGTGCGCCTCATATCCGGAGACGAACGCCCCTTCTATGGGGTCCTGTCGTTATACTGTAATCTCCGGGCTATGACATGTACGAACCTCACCTTCATGGTGACCGATCACCAAGCAAGGCACGACCGGATCCTGGGATGGACGTTTGACGCCGTGTTCCCGGCGACTTCTTCGCTTCCGTCGCCGGAAGCCATCGAGGGTCTGACCTACCTCGATGTCGAGCCGGCCGCTCCCGGCTGTACGCAATCCTGTGCCAACTGTGCCGAAAACGGTTGCGGCCAGGAAGTGTGTGATCCTTCATGTCGGGGAAGTGAACTTTGTCCTGACCAGAGCGGATCTACGGGCTGTTGCTACGGAGCCTGGGTATGCGGATGCCGGTCCTGTGGCGGTGGGGGAGGCGGAGGGGTGGAGGGTGTTGCGGTCTTCAGCCGGCTCGTCTCGCGGTCTTATCCACCGACCCTCGGGAGTTTGAACTCTTTTGCAGTCAGTCCCCATATCGGCTAAGCCGTCAGCTTCCGGGAATTCGCCTCCAACGGGACGGCCATGGGCCTATGTACTATCTGATGGACGAATGGGCCGTTTACGCTCTTCCCCCCGGCACCGGGTCGGCTTCTGGATTTCAGGCAACGCAGGCTTCCGACCCGAACTTTGGGCGGGTGGTCGCTTCCTGTATTCCTCCGACGGCGACGGAGCGTCTGGGTGGTTGGATAGTGGTCATCGGGTACGTACCCCACCCTGTCAACCGACGGCTCCTCATGGACCTCCCGGTCGTTACCTTGCCGGAGGTCATCCCTATCCCCCATCCACCGAGTTTTCCGGCGAAAGCCGCTCTGCGGATCGAGCTGGACGAGGGAGGCCGCCCCATTCGCGTCGATGCACTCTATACGGAACCGCCCGACTTGTCCCCCGCATGGTGGGCAGAGAGCGTCCTCCGGTATCTGCGGGTGCAGGTCCGAGGGGAGGGTCACCGGCTAGTGATATATCTCATCTTAAGCGTTCGGGCATCGGGTCTTCAGGTCATAGCCCGGCGGGACATCGTGCCGGCGTGTTGCTGTGGAGATCGCTGTTGCATATAACTCGATAGGGTCATGGGAAATTGCCATTATCACGAACCCCGAGGCGGTGGAAAGGACTCGGCCCGCTAAAGGCTCGTTCTATCACCCAGTCAGTGGGGGTCAGGAGTTCCTTTATTCCCGAAACATTCGTCGTGACAAGGCATGGGTAACCCCGTACTGGCGTGCGGGGTTTAGATGATCTCTCTGGGGTTAGGTTACCCGGCGATGCGGGCGGCGGTCTGCCGGGCCTGGCGGATGCAGTCGGACAGGCCGACGCCCCGGTAGCCGGCCCCGGCGACGTGGAGGCCCGGGTAGCGGGCGACGGCCCGTTCGACGGTCTCCAGCCATGTCAGGTGCCCGACCGTATACTGCGGCATCCCGTCGGTCCACCGCCGGACCCAGACCCGGTGGGGGATGGCCGGTACGTCGACGAGCTCGACGAACTCCTGCCAGACGGCGCGGGCCAGGGCTTCGTCGTCCATCTCGGTCCAGGGTACCGGCGTCCCGCCCGTCAGGAAGGTCCGGACCAGGTTCCAGCCCTCGGGCGCCCGGCCCGGCCATTTCTGGGAAAGCCACGTGCAGGCCGTGATCCATCGGCGTTCGGCGCGGGGGACGAGGAAGCCCGTCCCCAGCCAGTCCCAGGTCCCCGGCCAGGCATAGGCGACGACGGCCACCGGCTCGGCGACGGCCCGGTCCAGGAGTTCGGCTACGTCTGGGGCGGCTTCCCGGAGGAGGCGGGCGGCCGTCCGGGGCGGGACGGCCAGGACGAGGTGTCGGGCCTGCCACCGTTCCCGACCGGCAGTCTGGACGGTCCATCCCGTCTCGGACCGGTAGACTTCCCCGACGGGGCGGCCCGTCCGGACCTCGACGGAACCCAAGCGGCTCCGGAGCCGCTCGACCAGCCCCTGGAGGCCACCCCGCAGGGACCGGAACGGCGTCTCGACGGCCCCCCGAGACCTCGACCGGGGGCGGAGGAGCGACCGGAGAAATTCGGTCCGACGGGTGGAGACTTGGGGCAGGGTCGCCCGTAGGCTGAGGCAGTCGATGTCGCCGCCGTACACGCCGGCCAGGAGGGGCTCGACGACCCACGTCGTGAACTCAGCACCGGCCCACCGGCGGAAGGCCGAGCCGACGGAGACGTCGGCGTCGGGCGGGACCGGACGGAGGAGGACCTGGAGCGGCATTCCCATCGCCCGCAGGCGACCCCGCCAGGAGACCCATCGGAGGTCCCGCAGGCGGACCCGGCCCGGGACGAGGGTGAACAGGCCGGGCGGGATCGGATAAAAACGGCCGTTCCGTACGATATAAGCCGGCAGGGACCGGGCGGCGATGACCTCGTCGGCCAGGCCAAGCTCCGTGCACAGGGCCAGGGCCTCTGGCTTCAGCGTGACCATGGCGTCGGGGCCCATCTCGACGACGAAGCCGTCCTCGACGACGGTGTGGACCTTTCCGCCGAGGCGGACGTCGGCCTCGACGAGGATGCCCTGAAGGCCCCGTAGGCTCAGTTCATACGCCGTCGTCAGGCCCGTGATGCCGCCGCCGACGATGATGCAGTCCAGCATGATAGGGACCTTTGCGTTGTCCAAGTTCGGAAGCGAAAGGGACGGAGTGACGGGTAACGAGTGACGAGTAATAACTCATTGCCGTATTAACCTTAGGAAGCATACCAGTTACCGCTTGAACATCACCCCCGACGGAGGCCTGGCTTCTCACGACTGTCCCAGGACCGCGCCGGACTCCCGTGGGGTCGGCCGGCTGGCCTGGTGAACACTCTGGAGGAGGAAGCCGTTCCAGACCAAAGCGATGCCAGCCCCCAGGGCGATCCCGGCCGTCAGGCTCCAGAAATGGGCGACAGTACCGGCCAGCAGGGCGCCGAAGGGCGTCATCCCAAAGAACATGAGCGTATAAATGCTCATGACCCGGCCCCGCAAGACGTCCGGCACGTGGGACTGGATAAGGGTATTGATCGTCGCAAACTGAACGACGAAGGTGAAGCCCACGACGAACAGGAGGGCCATCGCCAGGGCGGCGTGGCGGACCAGGGCTAGGAGTACCAGGACGGCTGGAAATCCAAGGGCCCCGACCGACAGCCACCGGTCCCGGCGGGGCGAACGGCTTCCGGCGGCGACGGCCAGGGCTCCGAAGAGGGCGCCCAGGCCGACGGTCGTGTGAAGGAGGCCGAAGCCTACGACCTGCAGGCGGAGGGCCTCGACGGCATAGGCCGGCAGGAGGGTGATGTAAGAGGCCCCGAAGAGAGACGAAACGCCAGCCATCGTCAGGAGGCCCCGCAGGAAGGTATCCGAGAAGGCATACCGTAGGCCCTCGACCAGTTGCCGATGCCACGATTCCCCAAGGGCTCCAGAATAGGAGTATGCATACGTGGGCGTCATCGCCAGAAGGGCCCCGATGACGGCCAGGAAACTGAGGCCGTTCAGGGTAAAACACCAAAAGGCGCCCAGGCTCGCCAAGATGATGCCGCCCAAGGCCGGACCGACGACCCGGGACAAGTTGAACATCAGGGAATTCAGGGCGATGGCGTTCATCAGCGTGGTCCGGTCGCCCTCGACGAGCTCGGCGACCATCGCATGCCGGGTCGGGGCATCGAAAGAGTTGGCGATGCCAAGCCACATGGCCAGGGCGATCAGATGCCAGGGCTGGAGGGCCCGGAGGGCTACCAGGAGGGCCAGCGTGAAGGCCTGAAGCATCATGACGGCCTGGACGACGACGAGCAGGCGTTGGCGGGGGACCCGGTCCGCGATGACGCCGGCCGGGAGCATGAGCAGGAGCGTCGGGAGCGTCCCGGCAAAAGCCAGCCACCCGAGGGCGATCTTCGAGTGGGTCATCTGGTACATCAACCAACTCTGGGCGACGCTCTGGAGCCACGTGCCCATCAGAGAAAAGGACTGGCCGATGAACCAGATGCGGTAGTTGGGGTACCGCAGGGCCGAAAACGTCGCTTCCAAGTAAGTCTGGAGTTTCCGAAACAGAGACGCGCTTTCCATCTTGGATGTCTCGCCTGACCAGGGTGTCCCTGCGATAGCGGGCGGGAAGGGCTTTGGAGCTTGCGGTTGCCGGGTTTAAGATCATTAGGACTTACACAGTGGGCAGGGCTGTTTCACGGCAGTTCGGCAATAAACTCTTACTCGTCACTCGTCGCTTCTATTATATACCGATGAGATGCCGCCCGACCTCTTCGAGCAGACCTCTACGAACTTGGACAACACGAAGGTCGGTCATCATATTCGGTCCGGCAAGCCGTTCCGTCAAGGACAGGACGGGCCGGAACCGATGGAGGGCGGGATTGACCCCGGACATCGGCATTGGATGGGTTCATGCCGGCTGAGGTTCAGGTCTGGGAGTCGGATGCACCCGAGACGACCGAACGGCTGGCCGCCGAGTGGGCAGGCCGTCTGGAGGGTTCGGAAAACCTCCTCCTGATCGGAGAGCTGGGAAGCGGGAAGACCACCTTTGTCCGGGGTCTGGTCCGGGGTCTCGGCGGGGACCCAAGCCTCGTGGCCAGCCCGACGTTCGTGATCGTCCACGTCTATCCGGCCCGTTTCCCCGTCTATCACATCGACCTGTACCGTCTTCAGGGCCTGGCCGACGTTCAGCAGGCTGGCGTGCTGGACCTCCTGGAGGAGCCGGGTATCAAGGCCGTCGAGTGGGCCGAGCGTCTGGACGGATATCCCGTGCCGTCGGCCATTTACATCCGCATCGAAGTCCTGGACGTCACGACGCGCCGGATTACCGTCTTTCCGCATGCAGAAAGGCAGTGAGGCGGAGCGTGGCCCCAGACCGGCGATCGGAACCCCTCCATCCCTGGGTCGAGCGCTTTGTCGAGTACTTGCGGGCCGAGCGGGGCTACAGCGAGCATACCGTCGCGGCCTACGTCCACGACTTGCGCCTGTTGCAGGCCTACATGGCTGAACATGGGGACGACTGGGAGCGCCTGGGATATGCCGAACTCGTAGGATTGGCCGGTTGGCTCGCCGATCGGGGGTACCGCCTGAGTTCGCTCCTGCGGGTCCTGTCCGCCGTCCGGTCCTTCTTCCGGTTCCTGGCCGAGATTCGGGTCCTCCCGGAGAATCCGGCCGCTTTCTTGGCCGTCCCTCGACCGGACCGGCACCTCCCGGAAGTCCTCAGCGAGGCGGACATGGACCGCCTCCTCAGAGCCATCCCCGCCGACACGCCCCTTGGCATCCGGGACCGGGCCATCGTCAGTCTATTGTATGCGACGGGTCTCCGGGTCTCCGAGCTGGTCCGTCTCCGCCTGGACGACCTGGACCTCTCGGAAGGCCGTCTCCTGTGCCGGGGCAAGGGCGGTCGGGTTCGCTGGCTCCCCATCGGGCGGGAGGCCCGAGCCTACCTGGAGGCCTATCTGACGGCGGTACGGCCGCGCTGGTCCCCATCGGCCCGAGAATCGGCCGTTTTCCTCAACCGCCGGGGACGGCCCCTCTCGCGGGTCGCCGTCTGGCAGAGGCTTCGGCATTGGGCCCGCCGGGCCGGCCTCGCCCAGGCCGTGTACCCCCACCGGATCCGGCATACCTTCGCCACCCATTTGGTCCAGCGGGGGGCCGACCTTCGGGCCGTGCAGGTCCTCCTGGGCCATGCCAGCATCGGGACGACCGAAATCTACACGCACGTCCATCCCCAGCGCTTCCGGGCGGCCCTCGACCGCCATCCCCTGGGAGCCTGGCTCAGGCGTAAATCCCCCGCAGGCGATACACCTCCTCGACCCGCTGGAGACCCACCATATATGCCGCCGTCCGAAGACTGACCCGGTGCTGGACGGCCATCTGGTAGACGTCTTGAAAGGCCTGCTCCAGGATCGCCTGAAGCCGACCGTACACCTCCGCCTCCGTCCAGTACAGGCCCGTTCGGTTCTGGACCCACTCAAAGTACGAGACCGTGACGCCCCCGGCGTTGGCCAGGATGTCCGGGACGACGACGATGCCCCTTCGCTCCAGGACGGTGTCGGCTTCTAAAGTCGTCGGACCGTTGGCACCCTCTAAGATGAAGCGGGCCCGGATGCGGTCGGCGTTGGCCCGTGTGATCTGATTCTCCGTGGCGGCCGGAATCAGGAAGTCCACGTCCAGCTCGAGGAGCTCCGCATTGGAGATGGGCTCGGCATCCCGGAACCCGACGACGCTGTGGTACCGGCGGACGTGTTCCAGCAGGGCCCGGACGTCCAGGCCGTCCCGGCGGTAAACGCCGCCATGAATGTCCGAGACGGCGACGACCTTGCAACCCATCGACTCCAGCGTGGAAGCCGCTACGGAGCCGACCTTTCCAAAGCCCTGAATGGCGACGGTCCGGCCGACTAAGTCGAAGCCATACGTTCGGGCGCACATCTGGGCCATGATGGCAAGACCCCGGCCCGTCGCCTCGGCCCGGCCGCGGGAGCCCCCGATGGACAGGGGCTTGCCCGTCACGACGGCCGGCTCGGTCCGGCGGACGTGCATCGAGTAGGTGTCCATGATCCAGGCCATGATCTGCTCGTCGGTATTGAGGTCGGGGGCCGGCACGTCTTTGTCCGGGCCAAGGACCTCCAGGAGCTCGGCCGTATATCGACGGGTCAGCCGTTCGAGCTCACCTGTCGAAAGTTCTGTCGGATTGCATCGAATACCGCCCTTGGCACCCCCGAAAGGGATGTTCACGACGGCACACTTCATCGTCATCCAAGCGGCCAAAGCCCGGACCTCGTCCAGCGTCACGTTCGGGGCATAGCGGATACCGCCCTTGGCCGGGCCGCGGGCCGTGCTGTGGTGAACCCGGTAGCCGACGAAGACCTCAAAGCGGCCACTGTCCATTTGAACGGGAATGTAGACGGTGACTTCAATTTGAGGATGGCGGATGATCCGATACAGGCTGGGGTCGATGCGGAGGAGTTCGGCGGCCCGGTCGAAGCGCTTCATCGTTTGCTCGTAGAGGCTATCTTCCGTCGGAACGTCAGCGACCAGGGCGCTGATATGCGGGGTCATGACCTCTTCTCCGGGATTGGCCCGTTCGGCCATTATTCCCATGAATCGTAAGATGCAGGATGCACCCCCTGGGCCCGTTTTTCGAAGCACGAGCCAGGCATTCTTCCAGGTATCCGGATACCAGGTGTCGGGTACCGGATTTCGGTTCTCGGCCCTCCCCGCCCCTCATCCCTCCATGGTCGAGGGCCGGATACCGAGGACCGAGCCGGGGAAGCGGCCTCACCGCTTCCCCGGGTACAGGCGGACGGTGTCCGGCTGAAGCCGCCAACGGGCGATCGCCCCCCGGAGGTCCTCCGGCCACTCGATGCCCAGGGCCACGATCTGGCCCCGTTGCGGCGTGCCCCCGGTCCAGTGGGCCGTGACCCGCGGCGGGTCACTTTCAAATTGAGCCTGCTTGGAGCGAGGCACCCAGAACGTGCCCTCGACCTGCCGGGGCGTGAAGGTCCAGCCGGCTGGTAAGCCCACGACCTCGACGGGCAAACGCAGACGCACGGGTTCGGTGACTTCTTCGATCTGCACGACGACCCGGACCTCCCGGGGGTCGACGACCCGCCACTCCGGTGAGTCGAGGCCGACCTGAACCATCATCTGGAGGTTCTGCGTGCGCATATGGATGTTGACGGGCTCCGTCAGAGCCGCATGGACCCGGTCGGCCAGGGAGGCCGGACCCTCGACCGTCACGGTCGTCGGCTCGATCGTCACCTGGGTTAGTCGAAATCCCGGGGCCGGCGTGCCAACAAACTGAGGCTGGACCGGTACGGACTTCGTCGTCAGCGAGTCCAGGACCAGAGTCACCTGGGCCGGTCGGATGCGCGAGACCCGAATACGCGGGACCCGGTGCTGGACCATCTCGGGGTTTAGGTAAACGACCCGTTCGCCCGGCTCCAGACGGTCCAGTGCGATCGAGAGCAGAAACTGGTCCGGCGTCAGGGTTCGGACGACCGACGCCGGTCCCTGGACGGTCAACTGGACCTGCCGGGGGCCCCGCAGGACGACCATACGGGTGTTCCCCATCTGGTACTGAACGGGGATGTCCAGAATCCGATCGACGACGTTCTGCCGGTTGACGCCCCACCACAGGCCGACGGCCGTGACCAGGGCAACGAGCTTCAGCGGCCAGTTCAGCATAACGGTCGATATGAGCGAATGAAACCACCGCCCCATGTCTGTGCCTCGGGCCGCCGTGGGCTTTCATCCAGGAGTTTCTTCCGTCGGGACCTGTACCCGTCGGACGGCCGTTCCCAAGTCCTGGCCCGCCTGGAGGGCTTCGATCAGGGCCCGGAGCTGAGGGATCGAAAGGCCCATTTGGATTTGGCCCCGGTAGGCCAGGCTGACCTGGCCTGTCTCCTCGGAGACGACGATCACGATGGCGTCACTTTCCTCCGAGAGGCCGACGGCGGCCCGATGACGGGACCCCAGGGGGCGCACGATGGAGGGGCTCGTCGAGAGGGGTAGATAGCAGGAGGCCGCTGCGATGCGGTCTCCCTGGACGATGACGGCCCCGTCATGAAGCGGGCTGTCCCGATGGAAGAGGGCCACCAGCAGGTCGTAGGACACCCGGGCGTCCAAGGCGACCCCCGTTTCGATGTAGGGCCGGAGGCCGACGGTCTGCTGGAGCACGATGAGGGCCCCCGTCCGCCGGTCGGCCAGTGTGCGCACGGCCAACAGGACCTCCTCCAGGGTCGGGTCCGGCTTCCCCCGGCGGGGTAGCCGGGTCACCCAGTGGGTCAGACCCGTCAGGAAGCGCCGCAGTTCGTCCTGAAAGAGGATGACGAAGATGAGGATAAAGGCCGACAGGACGTGGTTCATCAGCCAGTAGACGGTCTGAAGCTTCAGCCGTTCGGAAGCCATGTAAATGAACCAAAGGGTGAATAGCCCCAAACCCATCGGGATCGCTCGGGTCCCCTTCAGCATCAGCAGGAGTTGATAGATCAGGAAAGCGATGAGGAGGATGTCGAGTACGTCCGCCCACCTCACAGCCATCCCCGCAGGTTCCAGGGCATCGAGGGGTCATACCGGGCTCGCTGAATCGCTAACCACACGGCCAATCCCTTCCGCAGAGGCCAGACGTCATGGACCCGAAAGATGCGGGCCCCGGCCATCCAGGCCCACACACAGGCCGCCAGGGTGCCCTCCAGCCGGTCTTCCGGCCCGCCGGCGTGGGCATAGGCCATAAAGGACTTCCGGGAAGGCCCGACCAGGATGGGACGGCCCAAGCCCTGCAAGAGGCCCAGATGACGGATCAGCTGAAGATTGTGCTCCGGCTTCTTCCCAAAGCCGATCCCCGGGTCGACGACGATCTGCTCCAGGCGGACGCCGGCCTGAAGGGCCGCTTCGATACGCTGGCGGAGGAAGCGGACGACGTCCCAGGCGACGTTCTCATAGACAGGCTCCTTCGGCATAGGCCGGATCCGCTCGTAGTAGTGCATCAAAACGATCGGCACGCCATGGAACCGGGCGACCCGGAACATGTCCGCGTCGTACGTCCCGGCCGTCACGTCGTTGATGAGGTCGGCCCCCAACTGGATGGCCCGGTCAGCGACCCGGGCGTAAAACGTGTCGACGCTGATGGGAATCGGCAAGAGGGGTCGCAGGGCTCGGAGGACGGGCTCGACCCGCTTCCATTCGTCTTCCGGAGAGAGGTCCTCCGAGCCGGGTCGGGTGCTCTGTCCCCCCAGGTCGATGATATCGGCCCCCTCCTGATAGAGGGCCAGGGCCAACCGAACGGCCTGATCGACGTCCGGTGCCCGACTGCCCGGGTAGAAGGAGTCCGGCGTGAGGTTGACGATGCCCATCCAGAGGGGTCGCTCCGGCCCGACGACCAGGTCGCCATGCGGGGTCGACAGGACGAACTCCACAGTCTGGAGGGCCTCCCACCGGGCCCGCATCTCGTGCCACAGGGGTTCGACGTCGTCGTACTCGTGGTGCAGGCGTCCGACTTCGTCCTGTTGGATGTGCTCATAAACCTGCCGGAAGAACACCTCATGCAGGGACTCGGGCACACCCAGGAGGTAGGCGTCTTGACCGGGGTCGTGGGCGGCCATCAGCGTGGCCTGCTCCATCAGAGGACGGACGACCCGCAGGAACCGACGCCACGTCGAGGCATCGACCCGAAAGACCCACCACACCACTCGGGTATGCCAATCGCGATAAGCTAAAACCCGCATGGTCCGTCTGGGAGGCCGTAAAGTGTTAGGCGGCCCGCAGGTCCCAGATCGCCGATTTTCCCCCTTCCGACCGTCCTATCGTCACTTCGTTACTTCGTCACCCCCGTCACTTTGTTCAGCCCATCACCGGCTCGGGCTTCCAAGCGCCCGGGACCTTCGGCGGTTCGGGGCTCGGCGAGGGCTTCGTCGGCGGCGGCCCTCCCGAAGGGGTCGGCTGGCGGACCTCGCCAGTCTCCAAGAGTTGACGAACCTCCTCCGCCGTGAGCGTCTCATGCTCCAGGAGCGTCTCGGCCAGCAGGACCAGCTTGTCCCGATGCTCTTCGATGATGCGGCGGGCCCGTTCGTATTGCTCGTTCAGGATGCGACGGACCTCCTCATCCACGATCTGAGCCATGTGCTCGCTGTACTCGGCCCGCTGGATGAAGTCTCGCCCGAAGAGGATCTCGTCCTGCCGCCGGCCGACCGTCATGGGCCCGATCTGGTCCGACATCCCCCAGTAGCAGACCATCCGTCGGGCCAGGTCCGTCGCCTTCTCCAGGTCGTTGCCGGAGCCCGTCGTGATGGTCTTCATAAAGATCTCTTCCGAGGCCCGCCCGCCCAACAGGATGCAGATCGTGTCCAGCAGATAGTCCCGGGAGTAGTTGTGCCGGTCGTCCTCGGGCAACTGCGTCGTCACCCCGAGGGCGCCCCCGCGGGGGATGATCGTGACCTTGTGGAGAGGGTCGGCATGGGGCAGGTAGTACGCCAGCAGGGCGTGGCCCGACTCGTGGTAGGCCGTCAGCCGCTTCTCCTCCTCGCTCATGACCAGGGACTTCCGCTCCAGGCCCATAAGGACCTTGTCTTTGGCGTCCTCGAAGTCCTGCATCGTGATCTTGCTGTGGTTGCGACGGGCCGCCAGGAGGGCCGCCTCGTTGACCATGTTGGCCAAGTCGGCACCCGAAAAGCCCGGCGTACCCCGGGCGAGACGGCTGAGGTCGACGTCGTCGGCCAAGGGCTTGTTGCGGCAGTGAACCCGCAGGATGGCCTCCCGGCCCTTCACGTCGGGCAGGGGGACGTAGATGCGCCGGTCGAAGCGACCCGGCCGGAGGAGCGCCGGGTCCAGGATATCCGGCCGGTTGGTCGCCGCGCAGATGATGATGCCCTCGGAGGAGTCGAAGCCGTCCATCTCGACCAAGAGCTGGTTTAACGTCTGCTCCCGTTCGTCGTGGCCTCCGCCGATACCGGCGCCCCGCTGGCGGCCGACGGCGTCGATCTCGTCGATAAACACGATGCAGGGGGCGTGCTTTTTGGCCTGGTCGAACAGGTCCCGCACCCGGGCGGCTCCGACACCGACAAACATTTCGACGAAGTCCGACCCGCTGATGGACAGAAACGGCACGCCCGCCTCACCGGCGATGGCCTTCGCCAGGAGCGTCTTGCCCGTCCCGGGTGGCCCGATCAGGAGGACGCCCTTGGGGATGCGGCCGCCGAGACGACGGAACTTTTGGGGATTCTTCAGGAACTCGATGATCTCCTGGACTTCCTCCTTGACTTCCTCGATACCCGCCACGTCGTTAAAGGTCACCTTCCCCTGGTGGGGCTGAAAGAGCCGTGCCCGGGACTTCCCAAAACTCAAGGCCCGGTTCGAACCGCTCTGCATCTGCCGCATGAAGGCGACCAGGAGTAAGAACAGGAGTAGGAAGGGCAAGGCGTTGAGGAGGATCGAATACAGGGGCATCCGACCCTGCTTGCGGGCCTCGACGGAGATGTGGTGCTTCCGGGCCAGCTCGATGACGGGCGTGAGCTCCGTCGCCGGGGGGATGACGACCGAGTAAGACTCCCCGTTCATCAGGAGGCCCCGGACTTCCTGGTCCTCGATGACCATCGTCTGGATCTCGCCCCGCTGGACCATGTCCAGGAATTCCGAGTACTTCAGACGCTTGACCTGGGCGTTCGTCCCCAGGGTCATCATGTACAGGGCGATCAAGATCGCAAAGAGGCTGATCCAGAAGACGATGACCTTACCGTTGGTCACGGAAGGGACCTCCAGTCCGGGAGCTCTTCATAGTTTAAGCCGGACTCGGGCCGTCTTCCAGTTGAGCGATGTAGGGCAGATTCCGATAACGCTCTTCGTAATCCAGGCCGTAGCCGACGACGAAGACGTCCGACAGGATGAAGCCCACGTAGTGGGCCTGCACGGCCACCCGCCGACGGGCCGGCTTCTCCAACAAACAGCAAACCCGCACGGAACGAGCACCCATCTGCTCCACCTTGCGCACGAGAAAGTCCAGCGTGATCCCCGTGTCCAGGATGTCCTCCAGGATCAGGACGTCCCGGCCCTCGACCCGAAACTCCTCCTGCCAGTAGTGAATCCGTACGTCCCCGGAAGACTCCGTTCCCGCATAGGACTTGAGCTCGACGAACTGAATCTCCACGGGGTTCGGGAGCAAGCGCAGAAGGTCCGCCGCAAAGAATAAGGCCCCCTTCAGGACGACCACGGCCGTGATGGGTCGGTCCTGATAGTCCTGTCGGATCTGCTGGGCCAGTTCCTGCAGGCGGTCCTGAATCTGCCGCTCGGTGTAAAGGACTTTAAGCTTCGCCACGGCGTACCTCCCAGAGCCATTGCGTTTCCGGCCTCACCCGGGCCCACTCGGCGACGGCCAGGCCCAAGACGGCGGCGATCCCCGAGGCCGTCTCCAAGACGGCCAGCCGAAGCCGCTGGCCGTAAGGGACCTTTCGGGCGATCAGAAACCGCCGCAGTCGGACGGGCCGGTCCATCCCCAACGGCTGGAAGCGGTCTCCCGGTCGCCGCCGGCGAATGACCCCCGGCGGGACGACCCGCTCGGCATCCATCACGAGGACCCCTCCCTCGGCCATCGCTCGAAAGAGGGTCGGGTCCCAAACCGAAGGCCCCGGCTTCCGAACAAAGACCCACCGCTGACCGACGCCGTCTGTATAAGTTCCCTCACCCTCCCAGGGGACGGCCCAGTCAGACGGCGACGGTGAAGTCGCTGAGGCCGCTTCCAAACCCCACATCCGGCCATCCTTCCAGACGACGACGCCCTGAGGCAGAGAGAGCCGACCGTGGCCGCCGGACCGAAGGAGCCAGCGGACGACGGCCCGAATGTGTCGAAGCCCCAGGGGGCGCGCCGGCCGCAGGTCCCGATAAGCCTCCCTCAGCCACACCACCCGCAGGGACGGGGGTAGGCGGCGCCATTCGGCCCAATCCCACGGGGGCGGACACTTCCGAAGTCGGCGGCGCACGACGGCGGCCAGGGCCCGCTGGTCCTGGTCGAGCCATCGCGTGAGACGAAAAAGGCGGACCCGCACATGGGGTGCCACGGCCTCCATCCAGGGTAAAAGCCGATGCCGGACCCAGTTCCTCAGACGGCTCACGTCCTCGTTCGAGGGGTCTTCGAAGGCATGGAGACCGACGGTATGAACGTAGCGGCGTAAGACCCCCCGGGGCACGTTCAGGAGGGGCCGTAGGAGGAAGGTCCCCTGGAAGGCTTGACGCCACCGCATCCCGGCCAGCCCGTAGGGTCCCGAACCCCGCAGGAGCCGTAGCAGAAAGGTCTCGACCTGATCGTCCCGATGGTGCCCCAGAGCAATCCCCTGAGCCCCGACCTGACGGGCCGTCTGGACTAAAAACTGCATCCGCTCCCGACGAAGTTCGGCCTCCGAGGGCGGCCGGGCCCGGGACCCCTGAGACGACCGGCCGACGACCAGAGGTCGGCCCAGGTCCTGGGCCAGACCCTCGGCATAGGCGGCCTCCCACGGGCCCGTCGGCGGCCAGGCATGAACATAATGGGCCAGCGTGAGGGGCGTCTCCGTCGCCTGCGCCCATCGGTGAAGGAGATGCGCCAAGGCCGTCGAATCTGGACCCCCGCTGACGGCCACCACGAGGGGAACGCCTGGCCGGACCCGGCACCGACGGAGGTTCCGCACCAACTGCTTCCACAGTCGTTGCATCGTTCTGGACCGTAAAGCTTCGTTCCGGTTTCAGATACAAAAATCCGGCATAGGTCCTGGATGCCAGGTGCCCGGCGTCAGGTTTCAGTCTGCCATTCCTAAGACCCGGTACCCAGTCCCTGAGAAAGCACCTGCCTCCGCCTTTATACCGCACCGGTCCCTTCAGACCGGCTCCTTCCCAAGCCATTGCCGGGCCGATTACCCGGCCGAAAGTTCTAATGGTCTTTACGCCTCAGGAGACAAACCCACCGATGCGTTCCCCGATTAAGATACCGGATCAGTGAGGTATTTGGAATAGAGGTGGAAAATAGGGTAGCGTCTAAACCGTCAGATGCGGGAATTGGGCAGAGGTGCCGGGTACCAGGTTCTGATACTGGGTAGCCAAGATTCGATCCCCTCCTAATCCTGCATCCGTGGGGCTCCTGGTGGCGGCAGAGGGACTCGAACCCCCAACCCTGCGGATATGAGCCGCATGCTCTGCCCGTTGAGCTATGCCGCCGCCTTCTCCATATTAGGCCCCGTCCCGAACGACGTCAACGGCGACGGTCGGCTGTAAGGACTCACGACCCCGCTTGAGCCGGCGGTGAACCCGGCCTCGGCTATGGGCTTGCCGAGGACCTGCCCAGGACCTATCCTTAAGATTGAAGGCAGTGGGCAGTTGGAGGAGGTAGGGGGTAGATGAGAGTCTACCCCCTACTTAACCCTCTTTTTGGGGGATTTCCCTTTCGACGGGCCGTCCCGCTCTCTCAGCTCCCGTCAGGCCAGGAGGTGTAACGTTCGTGAGAGCCACGCCGGCGGCGGACCTAAAGCTCGACCTGCTGGGAAGCGGGGACATCTGCGGCGATAGCCCCATGGACCGCGTCCGCCGCGCTTTGGGACGTCTCCAGCCGGGTCAGGTTCTCCACGTCATCGCCTATACCCACGAGCAGGTTTTCACCATCACACGGTGGGCTCCCCGCCACGGTCATCGGGTCTTAGCCGTCGAAGCGGCTGACCCGCAGACGCATATCTATCTGGAAAAGGGAGCGCCGTCCCCCTCCTGACCTTGCGGGTTTCCGCATCCTGAACGGGCTTCCCCCCGCACGCGGGCGGTAGGCCAGCCTTCGAACTCTGAAATGCCGCCCCCAAAGAGCCGGGACTCTACCCCGGCGGGTACTCGCGAGGGACAAAACTTCTCTATGGAGGTTTGCCCATGAGCGGCTACGCACATCCCGACGTGCTGGTCTCGACGGACTGGGTCGCCCAGCATCTGCAGGACCCGCAGGTCCGCATCGTCGAGGTCGACTACGACCCCAGTTCGGCTTACGAATTGGGCCACATCCCCGGGGCGGTCCTTGTCGACTGGAAAAAGGACATCAACGACCCCATCCGCCGGGACATCCTCTCGAAGGACGCCTTCGAGGCCCTCAACAGCCGGCTTGGCATTCGCCCCGAAACGACGGTCGTCCTGTACGGCGACTACCGGAACTGGTTCGCAACCTTTGCCTTCTGGGTCTACAAACTATACGGTCATCCCGACGTCCGCCTCATGAACGGGGGTCGGAAGAAGTGGATCGAAGAAAACCGACCCCTGACGGAAGAGGTGCCTTCGTATCCTCCCACGTCCTACAAGGCTCGGGGGATCGACCTCGGCCTGCGGGCGACCTTCGATGAGGTCTACCGGTCGCTGGGCCGCCCCGACATCGCCTTGGTCGACGTCCGCTCCCCCGCCGAGTATAAGGGCGAGATCACGGCCCCGCCCGAGTACCCGAACGAGGCCGCTCAGCGTGGAGGCCATATTCCCGGTGCCGTCAACATCCCGTGGGCCCAGGCCGTTCGGGACGACGATACCTTCAAGTCGGCCGAGGAACTCCGCCAGCTCTACGAGTCCCAGGGTGTGACGCCCGACAAGACGGTCATCACCTATTGCCGGATCGGCGAACGATCTTCCCATACGTGGTTCGTCCTGAAGTACTTACTCGGCTATCCGGTCGTCCTCAACTACGACGGCTCCTGGACCGAATGGGGCAACGTCATCGGGACGCCCATCGAGAAGTAGCGCCTTGTTGATAATGGTGCAGGGGTGCCAGGTCTCGGGTTCCAGGTAACCGGAATCCGAGCCCTTTCTATCCTGCATCATGCATCCTGTATCCATAGCTTAACAGAGCAGTAGCCGGTCCGTTCGATACGGCAGGAGGGCGTCATCCGAACCCCCGCACGCCTGTGGGGGGACACTCGCGGGGCAGCCTGGGATACGGCGCCTCCGGACGGCCCGTCCGCTCCCTTCGGAATCGATGTCCCTCACGCGCCCCGTTCGGTTGACATGCTCGACCGACTCGGCTTATTATTAGATGCAGTTTCGGTGGGGCTGTGGCGCAGTTGGGAGCGCGCGTGAATGGCATTCACGAGGTCGGGGGTTCGAATCCCCTCAGCTCCACCAACGAGATGAAGGGGTGGGACTTATGGCAGTCCGGCAATACGGTAACGATTCGCGTATAGACCCCGCGGCTGGATTCGCCCCCGTTTCAACAGCGTAATTCCTAAGCGTGGTAGGATGAAGAGGGGGTGCCGTTTTCAACCGTGTCGCCCCAGGGTCGGCCCAGGGACGAAGGATTAGAATAATTAATACTATCTAAATGGAATGGGAACGCCGGGGTAGCTCAGTCGGTAGAGCAGAGGACTGAAAATCCTCGTGTCGGCGGTTCGATTCCGTCCCCCGGCACCACAGAGGTTACGAAGGTTCCCCACTCGTTTGTCGTATTACCATCTACCCGATTGCCTTACCCCCCTATTGCCGTATGGGCTTAAAACCGCGCGCCTACTCCGTCCGTACTGAAACGGTCGTTGAGCACTGGGTGTTGGGAAACGAAAGGGGGGATGGGAATAGGAATGCCCATCTCCCCTTTCTTTTTAGTGACCTTGATTCTCCACGGTAAAACATACCCCTGGCATCTGAGCTCCTCATCGTCACTTCGTCACTCCGTCACCCCATCACTTTTATCATGGGTGGCCGTTGAATACCGCCCGACCTCTTCGAGCAAGCCCCTCCGAACTTGGACGACACGAAGTTCAATAGTGAACCTCGGGCCGTCCAAGCAAACACACGGTTTTCGCTGAAAGGTAGAAGTGACGATGAGGAACCCGGCGTGCGGGGCTGAGATAAAGCGTGGAATCACCGGGGTTAAAGATTCGGGAGTCATGCAGTAGAGGGGGAGCCGAAGTCCGTAAGGCCCCATGCCCGGCTTTTCGCCCTACTGCCCTCTTGCCCTATTGCCCCCAGGTATCGGGAGACTGGGTTGCTTGCATCGGCCGGGGCAATGGGGTATAATAAGGACTCAAACGTAATCCTTCACTCCAAAGCCGTTTGTATCCCTACGTATCCTCCTGGCAGAGTGGGCCTCACAGGGTAGGTGGGGATATCCTCCTATAGAGTTTCCTCTCTTCGCAGAGAAGTTGTGATCCGTCGTTTCCATTCAGCGTGGGCTTGACGGCCGGGCCGGAAGCCCATGCTCTGGGTCGAATGGGGGTACGGAGTCGCAGGGGCTTGGGTCCAGAAACGTCGGTCCTACCTCCAGAGGGGTAGGTGTATCCCCTTACGGTGACCCGCTGAATCGGCGTCAGGTCTGTATCGCCTCCCAATGCCGAAAAGTCCCGAACCGTGAAGGGGGAATTCTCTATCTCTCCAAGGAGGTGGACCATGACCCACGTCATGACGATCGAACAATTCCACTCGATGTTGAACTCGGACTTGGACCATCCCATGATGGCGCTCCTGCGGAAGCTGACGGAGGCGGACCCCGAGGCGGTCCGGCAGGTGACCTGCGGCCGGGTCGGGGCTTACATGGCGTTTTGGTATTAATTTTTATTATAACTCCACTCTCCTCCGGCACACGCGGGGACGGGTGGGGATTTCCGGTAAACTGGCAGTACAGTGGGGGGAGGCCCCCGCTGTACTGCCTGACCGACTTTTCACGGCGTGATGGCATAGTCCCGAAGGAATCGGCGTGAGATTTGCGCGGCCTTAGGGGGAATGGTTGGCCGTTTGTGAGGCATGCCTCTGCTCTGACGGGCGGGGCTGGGATGAAGGGCATGGGGGTGTGAACCCCGCTCTTGCAAGCGAGGCTGGAAGCAGGGCCTCCCATGGAGATGAGGCGTGTAATCGCTTACATCCGGGACCTGCCGGACGTGGCCGACTGGCCGGAGATGAATCGGCTCTTGGACCGGTCGGCCGAACGGCTCGCCGCCACGTGGCGCCTGCCGGGGGTGGTCTGTCGAGCCCTTGGGGCCGACGAGACCGAGGCCATCCCGGGTGCCGCCGCCATCGCCTGCGCTCACATCGCCATCATCCTGGTGGACGATATGCTCGACCAGGACCCTCGGGGGGTCTACCACGAAGTCGGGGAGGGTGCGGCGGCGAACCTGGCGTTGGCCTTTCAGGCGGCCGCCTTCCGTTGTCTCGAGCGGGCGCCCGTCGAGGCAGAACGCCGCACGGCCTTGCTGACGGCCCTGGCCGAGACGGTTTTCCGGACTGCCCTCGGCCAACAACTGGACGCCCGTCCCTGGGGGGACGAGGCCGAGTACTGGCGGGTCCTGCGGACGAAGAGCACGCCCCTATACGGGGCGGCTTTCTACTTCGGGGCCCTGCTGGGTCGGGCCGCGCCCGGGGTGGCCGAGCGACTCCGTCAGCTCGGTGTCCTGATGGGTGAGATCGTTCAGCTCTACGACGACTTGATGGACGTTTTCCAGGCGGCCGCCCTCCCGGACTGGAAGCGGAAGTGGAACAACCTGGCAATCCTGTATGCCCTGACGGCCGAGCACGCCGAGCGAGACCGCTTCCGGGCGCTCCTGGACCGGATCGACGACCCGACAGCCCTGGAGGAGGCTCAGGCGATCCTCGTCCGGTCGGGGGCCGTCAGCTACTGTGCTTACCATCTCGTCCAGCGCCAGCAGGCGGCCCGGGAGCTCTTAAAACAGATCCCCCTGGCAGATACGGAATCCCTCACGGACGTCTTCATTCATCAGGTCGAACCCCTGGTCCATCTGTTTCAGAGCCTGGGCGTTCAGGCCCCCTGGCGGCTCCTGATGGAATAACGCCGGCCGGGCCAATGGGCCTGGGAGCCCTGGGCGTTCACCCTCGCTCGCCAGGGCGGGGTATCGTACCTGCTTGCGCCTATGTGTATAGGAGCCCACGGTCCTGCCCCTTTCTTGCAAACCATTGCCCAAATGTGTGGGCTTGGGTTTATCTAAAACCTGCATGTCGGGTTTGCTATAATCGTGGCTGGTTCCCGGGATAGCGGCGGGTCGGCCGGGATCTCGGTCCCGCTCGCCGTGAAGCGGGACCGTGGTGGGGCCGCTCCCGGGTTCAAGCCCAGGCCAAGAGAGTCGGTCGGCCATGGGTGACAAGCGTACTTTGGTCCCACCCGGGCACCGGCTCGGCGTGGCGATGGGTTTGGCCACGCTGGCGGCGCTCGGCGTCTGGCTGTTTTACGCTTACGTCTTTGTGGTCCAGACGCCCTATGCGGGGATCTGGCTTCACGGGAGCTGGCGGGTCGAAGCCGTCGAGCCTTCGCCGGATGGTGTAAACCTCATTCGGCCGGGAGACCAGATTTTGTCCATCGGAAATCTGAGCTATGCGGATAGTCAGGCCGACCGCCGGCGGGTCCCCTTTGCCGGATTTCGTCCCGGGGACCGGGTTCCCATTCGGCTGGTCCGGGACGGGCAGGAGCAGGTCGTCGAGTGGCCGCTTCCGGGGCCGACCCTGCGGGCTGTGGCGAAGCGTCTGTCCTTCTTCATTCCCGTCCTTTTACTCTGGCTCTTGGGCTCTTTGGCGTGGTTTGTCCTGCGGCCCCGGAACGAGGCCTGGGCGGTCGTGATCCTATTTCACCACGTGACGGCCGTCTGGCTGGCCCTGGGGCCGATGTCGGTTTACTGTACGGCCTGGTCCTCGCTGGTCCTCCACGGGGTCACCTGGCTGATGGCACCGGTCTACCTGCATCTCCATTTGGTCCTGCCGTCGGCCTTCCTGTCCCGGCGGGTCCGGCACCGCTTCCTGGCGGTCCTATACGGGGCGGCCGTCATCCTGGCCGTCTTGGAGCTCTTTCAGGTGCTTCCCTTCACGGCCTACTTTTTCGGTTTCCTCACGGCCATTCTTGGGAGTCTCGTCCTGTTGGTCCTCCGGTGGTGGGTCCGGCGGACGCCGGTCGAGCGGCAGGCGACGCGTCTGATGACGACGGGGCTCCTCTTATCCTTCGGACCTTTATTAGCCTTGGCGGTGAGCGTCTTATTAGCTCCTCAGGCCTACATCCAACTCACCACGATGATCTTTTTGGTCCTCCTCGTACCCGTCCTGCCGATGTTTTACGCCTATGCGGCATTTAAGCGGTACCTCGGGGCGATGGAGGTCCGGGCGAACCGTCTACTGGGCCTGTACAGCTTTGGCCTTCTGTACGTGACGGTCTACCTGCTGGTCCTCTTGCCGAGCCGCTGGTGGTTTGACACGCCGCCGGGGATGCTCCTGTACAGTCTGGGGACGTCGACGGTCTTTGTCTTAGCGGCGCCGGCCCTGCAGGCCCGCTTTCAGCGATTCTTCAACCGGATCGCTTACGGGGCCCGGCACGACCCAACGGAGCTGTTGATCCTCTTTGCCCAGCGGATTCCCGCCGTCCAGGACTATCGGGCCCTGGTCGACATGCTGGCCGACGAGATACTTCCGACCCTGCTTATCCGGCAGTCGGCCCTGTACGTATGGGGGGGCGGGGAATACAGCCTGGTGTATTCCCGGGGGATCTCCCTGGAGGAGAAGACGACGCTTCCGGAGCGGATCCCGGAGCTTCTTACCGAGGCGGGCCGTTACCGGGCACCTTTCCCAGGGACGCCGGCCGAAAAAGACTGGGTCCGTCTGGTCATCCCCCTGCAGGTCCAGGACCCCTGGGTGGGCGTGTGGCTCTTTGGGGGCCGGGACCCCGACGACTTCTATCCCCAGGCCGACGTGGACCTGCTGACGGCCCTGGCGAGCCAAGTGGCCATTAGTCTGGAGAACACGCGGCTGTACGCCGACCTTCGCCAACGGGCCCAGCAGTTGCAGGAGCTGTACGAGCGGACCCGCTTCACCCAGTTTGCGGTGGACCACGCGTCGGATGCGGCCCTCTGGGTGGACGACCGGGGCCGGATCACGTATGCCAATCATGCGGCCTGTCGTTTGCTGGGTCGGCCCCCGGAGGCGGTCGTGGGCGTTCGGGTCCGGGACCTGCGGCTGGAGGTGCCGGAGGTTTCGTGGGAGGCGTTTTGCAACGAACTGAAGACGCAGGGCGTCGCCACTGTAGAAGTCCGTTATCGGACGCCCGAGGGGCGACGGATCCCCTTGGAACTTACGGTCAACCGGGTGAGTTTCGGGACACGGTCGTACGACTGCGTCTTTGCTCGGGACATCACGGAACGAAAGGAGGCGGAGTCGGCCATTCAGAGGCTCCTGGCCGAGACGCAGGATCAGGCGGCATGGCTTCGGGAGATTCTGGACACGGTCTCGGAGGGCATCGTCCTGCTGGACGACCAACGGCGGGTCGTGCGGGCGAATCCCTTGGGGACGAACTACTTGCAGACGTTGGCCGGCGCTTACATCGGGGCTGAGCTGACCCGCTTAGGGGACCGGTATCTCGATGAGTTCCTGCGGCCCTCGCATGCCGGCGTGCTTCAAGAAATCGAGGTCGCTGGACCGCCCCGGCAGGTCTTTGAGATCGACGCCCGTCCGATTCGACGGCTTCAGGGCGGATGGGTCATCGTCCTGCGGGACGTGACGGAACGGCGGGAGATTCAGGAGCGGGTCCAGACCCAGGAGCGTCTGGCGGCCATCGGCCAGCTGGCGGCCGGGATCGCCCATGACTTCAACAACCTGCTGACGGGGATCATGGGCTTTGCGGAGCTCCTGCGGGACCGTCCGGACTTGCCGGACCCGGCTCGGGAGTGGGCCAACACGATCCTCGAACAGAGCCGTTCGGCGACCCAGCTCATCCGGCAGATCCTGGACTTCAGTCGCAAAAGCCCGATGGAGAAACGGCCCGTCGAGCTGGTCGCCTTCCTAAGCGAGGCGGCCCAGCTGTTTCGGCGGACCCTGACGCCCAGTATCGAGGTCCACTTTGAGTACGAGGCTGGCGAATATTGGGTCCATGGCGACCCGACTCAGCTCCAGCAGATTTTGATGAACCTGGTCGTGAACGCCCGGGATGCGATGCCGAAGGGGGGACGGCTGACGATCCGGCTTGGGCGGTTCCGTCTTGACGAGGGGACCTCGCCACCCTATCCGGGCTTAGGGCCCGGCGAATGGGTCCGTCTGGAGGTCGCCGATACGGGCACGGGCATTCCGGCCGAGATCTTACCCCGCATCTTTGAGCCGTTCTTTACGACGAAGGAGCGGGGCCGTGGGACGGGCCTGGGCCTGGCGCAAGCGTACGGCCTGGTCCGACAGCATGACGGCTTTATCGACGTTCGGAGCCAGGTCGGCGTCGGGACGACGTTCATCATCTACCTCCCGGCCCTGCGGCCAGCGGCCGTGGCGCCGCCGGCGGCCGCCGTGTCGGAGACGCTCCCGACGGGCGGCGGAGAGCTGATTTTACTGGTCGAAGACGAGGACGCCGTACGGGACGTCCTGCGGACGATGCTGGAGCGGCTGGGCTATCGGGTCATCGCCGCCGCCAGCGGGCCGGAGGCCATCCAGCTCTATCAGCGCCATATGGGCCAAATTGCCCTGGTCTTGTCCGACATGGTGATGCCCGATATGAACGGCCTGGCCCTTTTCCATGCCCTCCGGACGCTTGACCCCCGGGCCCGCGTGGCCCTGATTACGGGACATCCCCTGGGAGAGGAAGTTCGGGAATTCCTTCATCGGGGACTCGTCGGCTGGATTCAGAAGCCTGTTTCCCTGGCAGACCTGGCCCGTCTGCTCCAGCAGACCCTTCGAAAGGCACCGGCTCCAACGGTCATCGACTTTCAGACCCGAAAGGCACCTTGAGGGACCAAGAAAGAGATGCAGGATGGAACTGATACACGCCTTAGGGCAATCCGGCATTCCGGCGATGATTCCGATGCCGAACGCCGGGGATGCCCCGATTGAACTGTCAGTAAGGACTTGAGCACTACCCCGGATAGCGATAACGGATGATGGATTCAGCGAGCCCACGGGGTCCCGCACCCGGATCATTGCCCTACTGCCCGATTGCCTTTCATCGATCGGGCCCTTGGCCTGAGAAGGTCGCAGCCTCCGGCCTGGCCACCCCGTTGGCCCGGCGAAGGCGACGGAGAAGGGTCGAGACGTTCACCAGCGTGTAACCCCGCTGGCGGAGGCCCTGGACCAGCTCGGGGAGGACGTCGACCATACGGTCGCCGACCGGCCGCCGGGACCCTAAATGCATGAGGATGATCCCACCGTTAATCCCGCGAGGCGGCCGTTCGGCCAGGGCCAGGATGTTCCGGACAATCGCCGAACCGGGTCGGTACATCGCATGGGCCGGGTCGTCGATCCAGTCCATCGTGTCCAGCGTCCATTCCGGTTCGACGGTCCAGCCGACATGGGTATATCCCAGGACGGCCGCCCACCGGCGGAGTTCCGCATTGTGCTCCCCGTAAGGAGCCCGCCACAGCGGCATCATCGTCCGACCCGTCACGGTCCGGAAGCGGCGGGCCGTCTCGGTCAGCTCCGACTGCAGGAGTTGGGGTGTTACGTCGGGAAGGGTCACCTGCTGACGGGTCTGGGCATAGGTCGTCCAATGTCGGTGGTTTAGGGTGTGATTGCCGACCTCGACCCACGGGCTTTCGGCGAGCCGTCGGGTGGCTTCGGGGTACCGGTCGATGAATTCCCCCGTCAAGAAGACGGTCACGGGGACTTGCAGGGTTTCGACCTGACGCACGAGGGCGTCCACGTCTTGGTCGGAATAACTTCCGTCAAAGGTTAGGGCGACCTCGGGTCGACTCGGGTCGCCCCGGAGCAAGTTGTCCGGTCCCCGCTGGACGTAGCGAAGCCCTCCGCCTCCCCGGTCGGCTACCTGGTAGACCACGATGGCCGGTGAGAAGACCTCGCCTCCGTCTGGCCCACGACCCTGGACCTGCAAGAGGTTGTCGTCGGCGACCAGTGGGACGTCTGGGAAGACAAAGGTCCCGTCGGCTCCCGATACGGTCGTTGCGACCGCCTCACCGTTGACCCAGAGGGTCAGGGACTGATGACGGGGACCGTGGCCCTCGACGGTGATACGGGGCGCGCTGAGGCGGGCACCGAAGGCCGGACGTACGATGCGAATGGGCTCCGGAGACGAAGGACCTGCCGCCTCGGACGGGGGAGTCAAGACGGACGGTCTCGCCGGGCCAGGTCGAAACGTCTCTTCGGACCGATGCCGACCCAACCAAAGGGCCAGGCCCCCACCCATCAGACCGGCGGCCAGCAGAGCAAAGAGGCCGACCGGGACCGCATGCCGGCGGACCCAAGCCTTGAGCTGGCGGACCCGGGTCTCGACCGCCCAAGTCCAGTAGCATCGTTCTCCACAAAAAATGTGGTGGGCTCGCCGATGCTGGCATTGGGGGCAGAGCCACCGCCGACAGCGGTAGCATCGCCGCCGGGCCGTCCGGGTCGGATGCTGAAAGCACACGTGCCCCCACCCAACGGGAGGCCCGTCGCCGGTCGGCGCGTCCGTCGTCGGTACCTGTCTTTTGAGGCTTCCCAGTGCCATGCCGTCGTCCTGCGGCCCGACTGTCGGCCGGGTCCGGACGAGTGCTATAATTTTAGTGGACTTCCTGTTGTCCAAGTGTATAGAGGTCTGCTCGAAATGGATGCAGGATGCAGGATAGGGCTTCGGGGAGGACAGAGTTCAAACCTGCAATCCCATATCCGCATTTCAAATCTTAACAAAGCACTACCATCCCGGTCCTGCTCACCCGGGCGGGGGTCATCCGACCGGGCCCCGCTGGCGACAGAGACGGGTAACTACTGGAGTCGTAGACGATGCGTCTGCGGGTCAACGGTGAGTGGACGGAGTGGCCGGCTCCGATGACGGTCGCCGATCTCCTGGATCGGCTGGGCTTGGGATCGGTGTCGAGCGGGATTGCCGTCGCCGTCAACAACGAAGTCGTCCCCCGGGCTCGGTGGTCTGAGACGGTCTTGCAGGACGGGGATGCCGTCGAGATCGTCCGGGCCGTCGCCGGGGGATAAGGGGGCTTACGGACCCGACGCCGAGGCCGTCGGGACGGTCACCCGCACTTCCCATCCGTCCGGACCCTTGTCGAAGGCCAGCGTGACCCACGGAGGGGCCAGGTCTTGCACTTCGACCCATGAACGGACCTCGGCCGGGAGAATCGGGGGAAACGTCTCAGGAAGCCGGTCCGTCCGGAGCCACAGAACGGCCGCCGGCGGGGAAGCACCCGCAACCGACGGGAGGGCCTCCTCCAAGACTCCCCCGAAGGCTCGCCACATCCGTGCTCCAAGGGTCGGGTCGGCCTCGCCGACGACGAGGTAGCTCCCGCAGAGCTGGCCCGTTAGATGCCACGGAAGGCGGGCCGTCGAGTCTGCCACCTCGAAGGCGTTCGAACAGCCGGGATCGGCCGGTCGGTCCCGCCACTGCCAGGTCGGCGGCAGGTAGCGTCGAATCCAGGGGAGGGCATGGGCCATGGCCGGCGGGGCTCGTAGGAGGGCGACGGCCGTCCAGCCTCGGTCGAGACGGGGCTCTCGAAGACCGAACAGTATCGCATCCCGGCCCAGATATCCGAGGACCGGGCCAAGGGCTGGAGGCTCCACGGGGAACCCCGCCAGGAGCATGCTCGGGTCATGAATCCAACCGATGGCAAAGAGGGCCGCCTCGCGGTCGGCGAGGGCCGTCCATTGGGGCGGGACCCGCAGAGAGCGGGGGACTTGCCGGTCTTGCCGAAGCAGGAGCCATCCGAGGAGAAGCCCCAGGCCCACGCCGGCGGCGAAGCCCAGGGCAGTCCAGCCGAGGACCTTCCGCCACAGCGTCATGAGAGACCCAGGCGGCGACGAAAGTCGGCGATCGTCTCCTTCAGACCCTCCTCCAGAGGGACCCGGGGTTCCCATCCGAGGATCGTCTTTGCCCGTGTGATATCGGGCTGGCGGACCCGGGGGTCGTCCTGGGGGAGAGGTCGGAACTCGATGCGACTTCGGGAACCCGTCAGGCGGAGGATGAGCTCGGCCAGCTCGAGGATCGTCATCTCCTGGGGGTTACCCAGGTTCACGGGGAGGTGATAGTCGGCCATCATCAGGCGGTAGAGGCCTTCGACCATATCGGTAATATAGCAGAAGGAGCGGGTTTGGGAGCCGTCGCCGTAGACGGTCAGGGGCTCCCCCCGGAGGGCCTGGACGATGAAGGTCGGGATGGCCCGACCGTCGTCCATCCGCATCCGGGGACCATAAGTGTTGAATATTCTTGCAATTTTCGTATCTACACCATGGACCCGATGGTAGGCCATCGTCAGGGCCTCGGCAAAGCGCTTCGCCTCGTCGTAGACCCCCCGCGGCCCGATGGGGTTTACGTTTCCCCAGTAGTCCTCCGTCTGGGGATGGACCTGCGGGTCCCCGTAAACCTCCGATGTCGAGGCCAGCAGGAAGCGCGCCCGGTGCTTCAGGGCCAAGCCCAGCGCCTTATGAGTCCCCAGGGCTCCGACCTTCAGGGTCTGAATCGGATAGACCTGGTAGTCCTTGGGGCTTGCCGGACTCGCCAGGTGGTAGACGAAGGTCACGGGCCGATCGACGTAGATGTATTGGGTCACGTCGTGATGGATGAAGAGAAAGGGCCGGTTGTGTAAGTGGGCGATGTTCCGGACGTCCCCCGTCAGGAGGTTGTCCATCGCGATGACAAAGTACCCCTGCTTCAGCAGGTACTCGCACAGGTGGGAGCCGATGAATCCGGCTCCGCCCGTCACGAGGGCAACGGGTCCGTCCATCGCTCGCTACCGGTTCGGTGGGATGAATCGTCGGCCAACGCCGTAGTAATGGAAGCCCAGGCGGGCCATCCGTTCGGGGTTGTAGATGTTCCGACCGTCGAAAATGTAAGGCTGACGCATCAGCGTCCGGACCCGTTCGAGGTCGATCTGACGGAATTCCCGCCACTCCGTGACGATAGCCAGGGCGTCGGCACCCTCCGCCGCTTCGTAGGCATTGCGACCGTATACGACCGTATCGCCCAGGATCGGCCGGACCCGCGGCATGGCGACGGGGTCGTAGACCCGTACGTGGGCTCGGGCGTCCAGGAGGTACCGGATCAGCTCCAGCGACCGGGCCTCCCGGAGGTCGTCGGTGTCCGGCTTAAAGGAGAGGCCCAGGACGCCGATGGTCTTGTCGGCCAGGCCTTCCAAGACGGCTTCCATCTTGCGGACGAAGCGCTCGACCCGACTCCGGTTGATCCGGTCGGTCGCCTCAAAGAGGCCGGCGTCGACCCCGTATCGTCGGGCCGTGTGGATCAAGGCCAGGACGTCTTTGGGAAAACAGGAACCCCCATACCCCAGACCGGCCCCCAGAAAATGGGGCCCGATCCGGTGGTCCATCCCGATCCCCCGGGCGACCATCTCGACGTCGGCCCCCGTCATCTCGCACAGGTCGGCGATGGTATTGATGAAGGAAATCTTCATGGCCAGGAAGGCATTGGACGCATACTTGATGATCTCGGCCGTCGCGACGTCGGTGACGAGGATCGGCCGGCCCAGGGGAGCGTAGAGTTCCATGACCGTCATGGCGACCTGCTGGGAAGGCGCTCCGATGACGATGCGGTCTGGGTTCAGCATGTCCTGGATGGCCGAGCCCTCCCGCAGGAATTCGGGATTCGAGACGACGTCGAAGGGGACCCGACGGACTTGATGGGTCTCGATGATCTGACGGACGAGGTCGCCAGTCCCGACGGGGACGGTGCTCTTGTTGACGATGACCTTGTAGTCCTTCATGTGGCGGGCGATGGCCCGGGCGGCCTCCTCGACTTGCCGCAGGTCCGTGTCTCCCGTGGCGTCCGGCGGCGTCCCGACGGCGATGAAGATCACCCGGGCAAAGTCGACCATCTCGGCGACGTCCGTCGTAAAGCGGAGGCGGCCCTCGGCTTGGTTCCGCCGGACCATTTCCTCAAGGCCCGGTTCGTAGAACGGAAGCTCCAAGCGCTGGAGCATGGCGATACGGGCCTCGTCTTTGTCGTAGCCGACGACGTCGTTCCCGAGGTCGGCAAATACGGCGGCCGTCACGAGGCCGACATAGCCGGCACCCATGACTCCGATCCGCATAATCCTCTCCTCTGCGCACTCGGCCGGCCTAATGCTCTGTTAAGCCATGGATGCATACCCGATGGGCGCGTTTTCCGGTGGCCAGGCCCGGTCCTCGGTGCTCGGTGTTCGGCCCTCGACGCGAATCCGGTACCGGGTACCAGGTAGCCGATACCCGACACCCATGCCCCATTCCCGCATTTCAAATCTTAACAAAAAAGTAGTAATTTCGGAGTAGGTGTGATGGAAAATTCAGTAGTGTGGCAATGATTTATTACTTGTTACTCGTCACTTCCATGCGTTCCATCTTCACGCTACGGCCCGGGCCGCCGCTCGTCGTTCTAAGTACGTCACGATGGATTCAAAGACCCATCGCCCGTCGGTGCTCCCCAGGACGGCCTCGGAGGCCCGTTCCGGATGGGGCATCATCCCCAGGATGCGGCCCGTCTCGTCCATCAGGCCGGCGATGGCTCCGCGACTTCCATTCGGGTTCGCCGACGGCCGGACCCGGCCCGCCGAGTCACAGTACTGAAAGACGACTTGGCCGTTCCGGCGGCTACGCCGCAGGGTCCGGGCCGGCGCGAAGTACTGGCCCTCGTAGTGGGCGATGGGGACCCGCAGGACCCGGCCCGGTGGGATGGCACACGTAAAGGGCGTGTCGTACCGTAAGGGCTTGATGTAAACGTCGTCGCATATAAAGGCCAGCCCCCGATTGGGAAGCATCGCCCCCGGCAGGAGGCCCGCCTCCAGAAGGATCTGGAAACCGTTGCAAATGCCCAAGACGATCCCGCCCCGGGCGACCCAGTCGGGGATGGCTCGCACGACGGGGCTAAACCGGGCCATCGCCCCCGTCCGTAAATAATCCCCGTAAGAAAATCCACCCGGCAAGATCAAGACGTCCAGACCCGTGAGGTCCGTGTCCTGATGCCACACGAAGTCGGCCGTCTGACCGAGGACGTATCGCACGACATGATAGGCATCATAGTCGCAGTTGCTCCCCGGGAAGATCACGACACCAAAGTGAAATACGCCCATCCCCGCCTCCGGGATGCCATGAAGGCAGTCAGGCAATGATTCATTCCCTGCTTTATGCCATATTGGCCCAATTGCCTTACTGCCCTCAGGATAAGGCTACGGGCTTCCAGACGCAAGTCATTCGGAGATGGTCTTCCCGAGGCGGCACCTGGGGTCGGGATCGAGTCCCCGTCGGCTTTTCAAGGGAGCGGGGGGCACGGCGGGCGCCGTGCCCCGGAAGCCGGATTATCCCCCCAGGGGGATTCGCCCGATCGTCGCAAAGAGCAGGATGAAGTCGATGAGCAAGACATAGATGACCAGCGACTCGATGAACGCCAACCCCAGGATCAGTAAGCCCCGGATGGCGTCCGCCGAGCCGGGATTCCGGGAGATGCCCTCGCAGGCCGAGATGAGGGCCCGGGACTGCGAGATAGCACCGATGGAAGCGGCAATGGCCAGGGCGAACCCAGCGGTCACGACCAGCCACGTAAAGGCCCGCAGGCCGTCGCCGGCCGCATTCCCGGGATCGGCGGCCCAAGCCGCGCCGCCGGCCCCGATCCACAGCGTCAGCGTCATAGACAACCACTTGCGCATTGGTGGATCCCTCCTTCCAAGAAAGGTATCCGGTGCCCGGTCCCGATTTCTGACCGACTCTCCGGCACCCGGCACCCGAGACCTCCTTTCCACCTTCACCGAGGTTGCCAACCCCGTGGGCGTGTTTTTCGAGGCGTGAGGCAGAAATTCCGCCTTATTGCCGTATTGCCGATTCCCTTCAATGGTGCTCCTCACCGGCGACCGCCCCGGCGATGTAGGTAACCGAAAGCATTACGAAGACCAGGGCTTGCACGAAGCTCGTGATGATCGCTAAGACCATGACCGGTAGGGGCGCGAGGAGCGGGAAGATGAACATGAACAGGATCAGGATAACCGTATCCTCCCCGAAGATGTTCCCGAACAGACGGACCGACAGGCTCAGGACCCGGGCCAGATGACTGATGATCTCGACGGGCAGAAACAGCCAGGCCAGCCACCAGACGGGCCCCATGAAGTGCCGGATGTAGCCGAGGAGCCCGTGAGTCCGGATGCCCTCGAAGTGGTAGTACAGAAACACGAAGATGGCCGCCCCGGCCGTCACGTTCAGGTTGCTGGTCGGCGAGGCCAGACCGGGGATCAGGCCCATGAGATTCGCCAATAGGATAAAGAGGCCGACCGTCCCGATGACGGGGACGTACCGCTCGCCTCGCTCCTCCCCGATCATGTCGACGCACAGGCCCCGGATGAACTCGTAGTAGCCCTCCAGGACCTGCTGGACCGGCGTCGGCACGATCCGGTAGCGGTTTCGATACAGCCCGAACAGGACGGATACGGCGACGACCAGGATCAAGACCATCGTCAGAGCGACGGCGTCCCGCTCGGACAGATGAATCCCCAGCCGCTCCAGGAGATGATGAACCTGCACGGCCATCCACGGCGGGACTTCCAAGTGCTCCATCTCCCATTACCTCCAATGGCGGGCCATCCTACTACCCCACTGCCCCATTCCCCACGTCCGGTCCCGTCCGCCGACGGGCAAACTGGACGGCCATCCCGACCCATCCGACGAAGAAACCAGCGGCGATGCCGAGGCCGGAAAGCCGTCCGCCCACGAGGCCCAGCCAGATCCACAGGCCGTAGAGGCCCCACTTGGCCATCGTCCAGAAGACCCAACCCCGGAGTCCCCGGGCCCGACCCCTCTGCAGGACGACGTCGACGGCCTGGGTCGTCGTGGCGATGATCAGGACCCAACTGTAGTGGGCCAGCAGGACCCCCCAGGCGGCGCTGATCAGTGTATCCATGGACCGCCTCGGCCTCCACCCAGGCCTTACGGCCGCCGGTGCCGTTCCCAACGAGTATAGGCTTTGTAAAAGTTATAGAATCCGGCCACGACTCCCAGCAGGGCCATGACCAGCGTGAATATCGGTGCCGTCTTCCACCACCGGTCCAGGCCATATCCGATGGCTACGCCGACGGCGATGGACGACGGAAACATCAAGGCGATTTGGACCCACTCGCCGTATTCCCGGGCCCTCCTCCAACGAGGGCCCCGACGGGGCGGCAGGGAGTCGAACGGACCCCGCTTCATGTCCCGCAGACCTCTGGGGTGTCCCCGTCCGCGCCGGGGGCGATTACCGGGTCGTCGGCACCTCGTGGGTGGCCGACGTGCCGCTTCCCGCCGGGACGACGGTCGGAAGGGACTGGGGCGGCCCCGTTAGCTCCTGGGGTCGGACCTTGTAAAGGATATACTCGATGGGCCTTTCCATCCACCGGAAGTAGGGTTTCGGGTAAATTCCGATTTGGAAGGCCAGCAGGACCAGGGGGAGGAGGCTCAGAAACTCGTTCCACCGCAGGTCCGGCAGACTCTCGTTCTCCGGCTTCGTGACAGTCCCAAAGATCACCCGCTGGTATAGCCACAGCATGTAGCCGGCCCCCAGGACGATACCCCATCCGGCCGCAAAGCCCCACCAGAAGTTTTCCTTCAAGGCCCCCTGAAGGATCGGGAACTCCCCCATAAAGCCGTTGAGGCCCGGTACTCCGATGGACGACATGGCGATGATCCCAAAGATGGCCGCATAGGCCGGCATGACCCGATAGAGGCCCCCGTATTCGGAGATCAGCCGCGTGTGACGGCGGTCATAGATGAAGCCGACGATGAGGAACAGGGCACCCGTGCTGATGCCGTGGTTGATCATCTGAAGGGTCGCCCCCGACAGACCCGGCGCGTTCAGGGCGAAGATTCCCAGGGTCACGAAGCCCATGTGGCTGACGCTGGAGTAGGCAATCAGCCGTTTCCAGTCCTTCTGCATCATGGCGACCAGGGCCCCATAGATGATGGCGATGATCGAGAGACCGATCATCCAAGGCAGGAACGTCCGGGTCGCATCGGGCAGGATGGGGAGGCTAAAGCGCAGGAACCCGTAAGTTCCCATCTTCAGGAGGACGCCTGCCAGGATGACGCTTCCGGCCGTGGGGGCATCCGTATGCGCGTCGGGGAGCCACGTATGGAAGGGAAACATCGGGACCTTGATGGCGAACCCCACGAAGAAGGCCAGGAAAATCCAGTCCTGCAGGTACTCCGGCAGGGCCAACTGGTGGAACTTCAAGACGTCGAACGTCCGCTCGCCCGTCATGCTGTAGTAATAGTAGTGTAGGGCGATGATGCCCAACAGCATCAGGACGCTTCCCAACAGCGTGTACAGGAAGAACTTGATGGCCGAGTACAGCTTCCGGTCGCTTCCCCAGATGCCGATGAGGAAGTACATCGGCACGAGCATGACCTCCCAGAACACATAGAACAGGATGAAGTCCAGCGACGTGAAAACCCCCAGCATGCCAGTTTCTAAAATCAACAGAAAAATATAGTATTCTTTAATTCTGTGGGTGATGGAATACCACGAGCACAGGACCGAGAGGGCGCTCAGGAGAGTCGTCAGCAGGACCAGGAGCAGGCTGAGGCCGTCGATGCCCATGAAGTACTGGATACCCAATGACGGGACCCACGGGACCTTTTCCACAAACTGCATCGTAAGGGTCCGGCTGTCGAAAGCCGGGACGAGGCGAAGGGAGACCAGGAAAGTGGCGATGGCGAAAGCGTTGGCGACCCATCGGATCGCCTGCTCGCTTTTCAGAAACAGCAGGATCAGAGCCCCAAGGACGGGTAAGAAGCAAATGACTGACAGGATCGGAAAGCCGACGGTGTCCCGGGCATAGACCAGCGTGTACTCCATCCGGACCTCCTATTTAAAGTGACGGAGTGACGAAGTAATGAAGTAACGGAGTGACGGAGTAATGGGGACAGGGTATATCGAGTAACGCAAACCCAGTCCGCCAAAGCAGAGCATTCGAGTACGTATCTTCCTCGTTCCATTCCAAGCCCCGGCTATTTGAGAACGCTGATCCAGGAAACCCAGAGGGGCAAACCCCCGAATCATCGTTGGACGCCGTATTGCCCTCAACCTTGTAGACCCCATCCTGGAGCCCTTGCGGGCGGCCACCTCCACCACCCCGTCACTCCGTCACTTCATTACTTCGTCACTCCGTCACTTCCCTTCGCCTAAAACACCAGCATGTAGAACAACAGCAGGAACAAGGCCAGGACGACGGCCCCGAAGACGTACTGTTGGGCCAAGCCCGTATGCGCCCGCCGGAGGGCCCCGCCGACCTGGCGGACCCCCTCGGCGACGCCATTGACGACCCCGTCGACACCGTAAAAGTCGACCCGGCCCGAGAGGTCGGCCAGCGTCCGAGTCAGCCAGGCCGCGCCGTTGACGAGGCCGTCCACGACGTGGACGTCCAGCCACGTCAAGAGATTCGCCAGCCCCAAGAGGGGCCGTACGACGAGGGCGTCGTAGATCTCGTCCACGTAGTACTTATTCCGGACCAGCGTGTACAGAGGCTCCGAAGCGGCCGCCACCCGGTCGGGAAGCTCGGGCCGCCGGTAGTAGAGGAAATAGGCGACCAGAAAACCGACCAAGCCTGCCCCGACGGAGGCCAGCATCAGCAGGAGTTCGAGGCCCAGGCCCGCCTCATGGGAAACCGTTCCATGGAGGGCCGCCGGGACCCGCGCGATGGAGGGCTCCAGGAACCGGTGAATTTGGAACGCCTCCAGGGGATGGAGCAGGGTTCCGACGACGGGCAAGTGGAAGAACGCCGTCGGGAGCCCGATGACCCCCCCGACGACCGACAGGACGGCCAGGACCCGCAGGGGGATCGTCATGTTGGGAGGCGACTCATGGATGTGCCGACGCGTATGCTCGTCCATCCGCTCCGGGCCGAAGAACGTCAGGAACCACAGTCGGAACATATAGAAGGCCGTCAGGCCCGCCGTGACCGTCCCGAGGGCCCACAGGAGGGAATGGCCGTATGGGCTCACGAAGGTCTGAAGGAGAATCTCGTCCTTGCTAAAGAATCCCGAGAAGAGGGGCATGCCGGCGATGGCCAGGACGCCCATCGTCATCGTCTTGAAGGTCGTCGGCAGGTATCGCCGCAGGCCCCCCATACGGCGCATGTCCTGCTCGTGATGGAGGGCATGGATGACGCTACCGGCCCCCAGAAACAGCAGGGCCTTAAAGAAGGCGTGCGTGACCAGGTGGAAGATGGCCGCCGTGAAGGCCCCGACGCCGGCCGCCAGGACCATGTAACCCAACTGGGAGACCGTCGAGTAGGCCAGGACCCGCTTGATGTCCGTTTGGGCCGTCCCGATGGTCGCCGCAAACAGGGCCGTGACGGCCCCGATGACGGCGACGACCCCGAGGGCGTCGGGGGCCATTTGGTATAAGGCGTTACACCGCACGATGAGGTACACGCCGGCCGTCACCATCGTGGCGGCATGGATCAGGGCACTGACGGGCGTCGGGCCCTCCATGGCGTCGGGGAGCCACACATACAACGGGATCTGGGCTGACTTGCCCGTCACGCCCGCCAACAAGAGGAGGCCGATGGCGACCAGGATGGGGTCGTTGAGCCCGTAAGCCCCGCTGACGACCCGGGGGAATACGTCGTCAAATCGCAGGCTCCCGAATTCCAGAAACACCAGCATCATCCCGAGGAGGAAGCCCAGGTCTCCGATGCGGTTTACGAGAAAGGCCTTCTTGCCGGCGTTGGCCGCCGACGTCCGGTCCGCCCAGAACCCGATGAGCAGGTACGAGCACAGGCCGACGCCTTCCCAGCCGACAAACAGCAGGAGGAAACTACTACTGAGGGCCAACGTCAGCATCGCGAACATGAAGAGGTTCAGGTACGAGAAGTACCGGGCATAGTCGGGATCTTCCCACATGTAGCCCGTCGAGTAGACGTGTATGAGGAATCCGACAAAGGTCACGACCAGGACCATCACGACCGACAGGGGGTCGATCAGGAGCTCGACGGGCACTTGCAAACGGGCGCTCTCGCCCGTCGGGAGGCGAACCGGCCCGATGTCCAACCAGTCGTAGTAAGTCACTGTGAAGTGCCGGGCCTCGGGGGGATACTGCACAAATTGGACGAGCAGGACCCAGGCTAACAGGCAGGACGCCAGCGTCGTCCCACAGGCGATCGTGTGAATGACTCGCTTCGAAAACCGTCGCCCGAAGACCCCGTTGACCAGCGCTCCTAAGCCGGGAAGCAAGGGAATCAGGCCGACATACCAGAACGGCGTCGTCATCGTCGTGTTCCCTTAGGGTATGGCTCAGACGTCAGGACAGGGTACAAACCCGATGGGGCACGTTGGGCTCGGTGTCCGGCCTTCGACGTCGATCTAGATCAGGTACCCGGACCCGAGACGCAGTAGGGTAATTGGGCAGTAAGGCAGTACGGCAATACGGCCGTAGGATAATAAGGCGGAATTTCTGCCCCACGCCTCGAAAAACCCGCCCATAGGGTATGCATCCTGCATCCTGGTCACTCCGTCACTTCTATCCTCAAAAGGGGCCATACCCTATCAAAGCCGTACCCTCCTGTCAAGTTTCGGGCGGTCCGAGGTCGGAATGGAACCCCGAGGGACTCCCTGGGTAAGGGTTCCCTTGGGGTGCTGCCATGGCCGCTGTCCCGAACCCGACAACGGGTCCCTCTGGACGGGGGCAGAACCTATAAACCTGCAGTCGGGGGCGGAGAGGGGTCAGACTTCGGAGGGCTCCACAGGCGACGCATGTAAGCGTCCAGACCCTCCAGTTGCTCCTGGACCTCGGTCCGGACGTAGGGGCTGATCCAGATGGCCAGGCGGGCCAGGGGATGGGCGGCTTTCAGCTCGTAGCCAATCCGAGTCCCTTCGGGCACGTCTTCCAGCGCCTGCAGGGTCCAGACGCCCTCGAAACGGTCGAAGCTCCCCCGGATTTGGGCAAACTCAATCCGCTCGGGCTCGACCCACCGGACCTCCAGGTCAACGGCCAGCGAGAGGCCCAAGAAGCGGCCGACTTGCCGGACGCGCATACGCTGGGGAGTCCGGTCCAGGACGACGGATTCCTCCAGTCGAGACATCCAGTCGGGCATCCGCTCGAAGTCCATCAGGACGGAGAACACCCAAGGCCGGGACCAGGGGACTCGCCAGTAGGCCTGGACCTCGATACGGGAGCCCTCGAGGCGGACGTCGAAAAGGTCCCAATGCATTAAGCCCCACCCCAAGCCGTGCATAGCGGGATGAGGCATTCTAACGGGACCGGCCTGGGAATTGCAAATCAAGACCGGTCCGACTACCGACGCTCGTATGTCCCCATATATTGGGCCTCGGCCAGCACGTGGCCCCGCATGCGGGCCTCGACCTCGGTCCGCCGGGCACCCCCCGGCAGTCCTAAGGTCGGGACGTCCAAGGCGTAAAGCTTGAAAAAGTACCGGTGTCGGCCGTGACCCCGCGGCGGGCAGGGGCCCCCGTACCCGACCCGGCGGAAGTCGTTGACGCCCTGTCGAATGCCCCCGACGTCGGCCTGCTTGGGGAAGTCTTCGGGCAATTCCGTCTGATGGGCCGGGATGTCATAGACGACCCAGTGCGTAAATGTGCCGACGGGAGCGTCGGGGTCGTCCATGATGAGGACGAAGCTCTGTGTGCCGGTCGGCGCCTCGGACCACGCCAGATGAGGCGACACGTCGGCCCCGTCGCACGTATAGCGGACCGGGATGGCTTGCTGGTCTTGAAAGGAACGGCTGGACAGGCGCATGGCACCCTCCTCCACCGGAGACCGGAAGACTTCCTACCGATCCCGGGAACCCAGCACCGAGGGCCGGGACCCGATACCTGTAACGGGCCGCCCGATGGTGTAGTATTATAACTCAGAAACTTAGCGCCGGAGGTCTCCAATGCGAAAGGGTGGCGCCGTGGTGCTGACCCTCCTACTTATCGGCGGCACGGCTCTGGCGGCCGTCAAGAGCTACAGCCTGGCCGTCAAAGGCATCTCCTGCGAGAAGTGTGCCGCCAACGTTCAAAAAGCCCTCAAGAAGGTCGAGGGCGTCTCCGACGTCCAGGCCGACTGGGAAAAGAAGATCGTTCAGCTGAAGCTGGACGACTCGAAAGCCTCGCTGGACCAGGTCAAGAAGGTCCTGGCGGACCTGGGCTACGAGGTGAAGGAGGTCAAAGAAGTCCAAGAGTAAGTTAGATGTTTCCCCACCGGGGGCGGGAAACCGCCTCCCGACCCCACAAATCCGATATGGAATTTAAGCCCTCCGGGGGCCAGGTGCTCGAATCATAGCCGTAATGCCGAATTGCCGTACCGCCGTAGAAGGGCTCTGCCACGATAATTTCTTCGGTGTTCATCGGAGGCCCATGCTACAGCCGATGGCCGGATTTATGGGCGCGGAGCCGTAGCCAGGTAGTAGAGGACCAGGTTCGTCATAACCCGAACACCGACAGCGAGGCTCCGCTCGTCGGCGTCAAACTCCGGGGTGTGAAGCATCCGGATCGTCGGGTCGTCCGGGTTCCGGACGCCGAGCCAGAAGTAGAAGGCCGGCACTTTCTGGGCGTAAAATCCAAAGTCCTCGGCTCCCATTTGGGCCTCCGTCCGGAGGACATGTTCCGTCCCCAGGAGCTTCTGGAGGACCGGCAATAGCGCTTGCACCAAGGACGTAGCGTTGACCGTCACGGGCGTCATGGCCTCATAGCGGAACTCATACGTCGCGCCATAGGCCTCCGTGATCCCCCGGATGATCTGCTCCATGAGGACGGGGATCCGCCGCCGCGTCTCCTCCCGAAGGGTGCGGACCGTCCCCTCCAGACGGGCCTCCCCGGGGATGATGTTAAACCGGTTGCCGGCCTGGAAGACGCCGACGGAGACGACGGCCGGCTCCCGGGGGTCTAGCTGACGGCTTAGGATGGACTGCAGGTTGACGACGATTTGAGACCCCACGTAAATGGGGTCGATCCCCTGATGGGGGTAGGCCCCGTGGGTTTGCTTGCCACGGATGAGGACTTCAAAGCGGTCGGCGCTGGCCAAGATGGGGCCTTCGGTGTAAGCGATCGTACCGACCGGCAGAAAGGGTGCCGCGTGGAGACCCAAAATGGCCTGGACCTTAGGCTGGTCCAGGACGCCCTCCCGAATCATCAGGGCGGCCCCGCCTTCCTCCCCGGGTGGAGGCCCTTCTTCGGCCGGCTGGAAGAGGAAGACGACGGTCCCGGGTAAGGGGCGGCCCTCCCGTTTCCACTGGACAAGGACTTCTGCCGTCCCGAGGGCGACCGTCATGTGGACGTCGTGCCCGCAGGCGTGTTTGACGCCCGGACGGCGGGACTTGTACGGCACATCGAGGGTCTCCTCGACGGGCAGGGCATCCATGTCGGCCCGGACGGCCACGACCGGACCCGGTCGGTTCCCCCGCAGAATCCCGACGACACCTGTCCGAGCGACTCCCGTCCGGACCTCGTCGAGGCCTAAAGCCCGGAGACGCTCGGCAATAAACTGGGCCGTTTCGAACTCCCGGTTACTCAGCTCGGGGTACATGTGAAGGTGGCGTCGGGTCTCGACGAGGCGGGCTTCCAAGGCCTGCACCTTCGCATGGACGGCCTGGATCATCGCGGCATCCGGTGGGGCCGCCGGCCCGGCGCCCCAGGCCATCCCCAGGCTAAGGCTCAAGAGAAGTGTCATTCCCATCCCAGACCGGACCATCGGTCGACCTCGGAAATGGCAATGCGGCAGTCGGGCAGTACGGCGATGAGCCGGGATTCTCTCCCGACCTTACGGGGGAGAGGCGCCGGAGGCCCGAGCGGTGATATACATGGGATTCGACCAGAGAAAAGTCAAGCCGTGGATGAGCATCGCCGGCAAGGTGTTCCCCCAGTCCTGACTCAACAGCCAGTAGATGAGGTCCACGATGATGCCGCCCTCCAGGGCCGACCAGCCGGCGAGGGCCCAGGCGACGGCCGGGGGCTCCGACGCCGGGGCCTCCGGGGGCCCAGAAGCCGACCAGAGTCGCCGGGCCCTCTGGACGGCCCATATTCCCAGGAGCCACGCCCCGAGGACTAGACCGACGAAACCCCAACGGATCCACCGCAGGAAGAGGTCCTCCGGGGGACGGATCGGGTTCTTCAGGATACGGGGTAAGACCCCCAGGATGATGACGGAGGTCGTGACCATCCCGAGGAGCAGACTCGTCCACAGGACCCACAACTGGCGGGCCATCGGCATCCTCCGCCGGAGGGGGCGGGCCGCTTCCCACGACGGACCCACCCCAAGATTATGCTCTGAAGTCGGCAGGGCTGTTTTACGGCAATAGGGCAATACGGCAGTTCGTCAATGATTTACTACTTGTCACTCTCATTTGTTGCTCGTACTTGGCATACAGATAGCTTAGATCCGATTCTGTTCAATTGCGTAACTCCTAAGACTCTTACTCGTCACCCGTCACTCCTATTTGTGTGGCCGGTGAGGCCACCCCTGTCGGGACTGGCCGGAGGGCCTCGACGAGGGCCGTCGGGTCCCCAAAGGTCAGGCTCAGGTGGGCGTAGTAGGCCAGACGGCTCCACAGCCGGACCCATAGTCCCAGGGCGTAGGTCAGCCACCCGAGGGCGATGGCCGTCTTGGGATGGAAGGCCATCCAGAGTTTGTGGACGAAGGCCAGGACGGCGACGGCCCCAAGGGGGATGAGGGCGTACACGAGGACGAGCCTCAGGCCGGTGCCCCATTGTCGCAAGGCCATGTGGACGGCCCGCCAGGCCGAAAGACCCGGCTTCCGAACGGTCTGGAGGGCCAGGACCCGTGTCAGGTCCCAGTGGAAGCCGGCGACCCACAGGCCGAGAACGGCGACGGCCATGCCGCCGTAGAACGTCGGGACGACCCATCCGTCCCGATGGGTCCGGACGAGAACGCTGAAGAGCCCTCGCCAGGCGATGAATCCAAGGGCGGCGACGCCGACCCAGCCGAGGAACCATAGGGGCCATGCCTGAATCTGGCGACCGAACGTGCGAGTCCCCAATAAGATTCCTGTCCCGACCGGGTGCCGTCGAAGACCCCGGACACCGACCATGACGAGCCAGCCACTGCTGACCAAGAGGTGGACCAACCACAGGAGGAGCCCGACCCCGAGGGTCAGGGACGTGAAGGTAGACCATGTAGCGGAAAAGCCGGGCTGATGGAGCCATTCCCGCAGGTAGAGGAGCCGCGGTCCTGGATACAGCTCAGCCGCCGCCGGTCGATGGCGGAAGTAGGCGTCCAGGCTTTGGGTCAGGGGCATCCCCGCCAGTCCGGCCGCTCCGGCGACGGCCAGCCAGTAGAGGAGGACCCACGGCCAGTTCCGGTGGGTCTCGACGTATGCCCGGACGAGAGTCGGCCAGAAGGGGCGTTCCGGCAAATCCTTCGACGGAAATCCATCCATCCAGCATTCCTCCGCCGGGGTTCCGTCCCCCCGTTTCTAAGGAGCGACGGGATAACCGAACGCCGTCCCGTCATTTCGTCACTTCGTCATCCCGTCCCTCCTGAAACGACTCCGGCATGTACACGAGGTCGGGGTACAGGGGAAACGCCTCCGTCAGCCGCCGGACGACAGATCGGGCCTCGGCCTTGACCTTGTCATCGTCGGGGTGCTTCAGGACCTCGGCAATCCAGTGGCCGATGAGGCGCATCTCCGGCTCCCGCATTCCCCGGGTCGTCACGGCCGGCGTCCCGATGCGGATCCCCGACGTGACCATCGGAGGGTTCGGGTCGAAGGGAATCGTGTTTTTGTTGACCGTGATGCCGACCTCCTCGAGGAGGGCTTGAGCCTGCTTGCCTGTCATCCCGATGGGCCGCAGGTCGACGAGCATGAGGTGGTTGTCCGTCCCGCCGGAGACGAGCCGGAGACCCTCCTCGATGAGTTGCTGGGCCAGGGCCTGGGCATTACGGACGATCTGAGCCTGGTACGCCCGGAATTCCGGTGTCATCGCCTGCTGAAAGCAGACGGCCTTGGCGGCGATGATGTGCATGAGGGGGCCGCCCTGGGTACCCGGAAAGACGGCCTTGTCAATTTCCCTTGCGTAGGCTTCCCGACACAGGATGAGACCGGACCGAGGACCCCGGAGGGTCTTGTGGGTCGTTGTCGTCACGAAGTCGCAGTGGGGGACGGGGTCGGGATAGAGTCCGGCGACGACGAGACCGGCGACGTGGGCGATGTCGGCCATCAGGTAAGCCCCGACGCTCCGGGCGATCTCGGCCAAGCGGGCGAAGTCGAGCTGGCGGGGATAAGCGCTGAAGCCGGCCAGGATGAGTTTCGGGCGGTATTCATGGGCGAGGGCCTCGACCTGGTCGTAATCGACCGTCTCCGTCTCCCGAGAGACGCCGTAGGCGACGACCCGGAAGTATTTTCCCGAGTAGTTCAAGGGGTGGCCGTGACTGAGGTGGCCGCCGTGGGACAGCTCCATTCCGAGGATCGTGTCACCGGGCTGGAGCATGGCAAAGTAGACGGCGATATTGGCCTGTGTACCCGAGTGGGGCTGGACGTTGGCATGCTCGGCCCCAAAGAGGCGCTTGGCCCGGTCGATGGCCAACTGCTCGATGCGGTCATAGAATTCACAGCCGCCGTAGTAGCGGCGGCCCGGATAGCCCTCGGCATACTTGTTCGTCAGGACCGAACCGGCGGCCTCGAGGACGGCTCGGGTCGTAAAGTTCTCCGAGGCGATGAGTTCCAGCGTATGCCGCTGGCGGTCCAACTCCCGTTGCATGAGTCGGGCGACCTCGGGGTCAGCCTGCCAGAGGGGGGTCTCCATCATGACGGTCCTCCGGGAAGGAAGCGGGGCGGGTCTTCGGACCCGAGCCGTTCAAGGCGAAAGGCCGAAGACCCGGGGTATTATAGCAAACCCGCCGGGCGCGTGTTCCAGTCCTCGGTCCTCGGCGTCGGACCGGCTCAGGTACCGGGTCCCGGGTTTCGGGTGCCCGGTATCTGGGGTGACGAAGTAACGGAGTGACGAGGTGACGAAGTGATCGGGAACCCGGTGCCGGACGATCCCTCCCGGTATCCGGCCCTCGGCATCGGACCGGATCCGGTGCGGGGCGCCGGTGCTCGGTACCTGACCCCTGGAACCCGGTACGGATACCCATCACCCCGTCACTCCATTACTTCGTTACTTCGTCACTTCCGTATTCACCCCTTATATCTCGGGCCAGCAAGACTCGGACGAAATCCTCCCCCAGGTGTGCAGAGCCTGGAAGCCCATTGCCCAAATGCCGTATCGCCCTACTGCCTTATTGCCTTACTGTCCAACTACCGTATCCGCCCACGATATTGACCGACCGGCGGAAAGCCGTCATAATACCCGGGGGAAAGGGCCCCGGCTGGTGGCCCCGGTCGCTCAGCGTGATCGCATTCTGTTCGCATTCGCGAACGTCCCGAGCGGGACTTCGAAAACCTGGGGGTCGGCAGATCCATGCGGGTCATCGTGTTTTCCGACATCGACGGGACGATGACGTCTCCGGATTTCCCGTGGGAAGCGACGCTGGACACCCTCCGGGCCTGTGAAGCCTACGGCATCGGCATCGTGGCGGTCACCAGCAAGACACTGGACGAAATGGCCGTCTGGCGACGTCTGCCGGCTTTTCTGCCCTGCTTCGCCTACGAAAGCGGCTGGGGCATCGCCGTCCCCTCGGACGAGCCGTACGGCCCGGCCTGGGGGGCCTTCGTCCGACGGCGGGGCTACCGGTTCGTCGGCGAATCCGACGGCCTCACCCTCTACGAATGGCCCCAACGGCCGGACCCAGAGGACCTGCGGCGGGCAGTCGAGGCCACCGGCGTGCGCATCCGCCTCCTGCCGGAAATCCCACCGGCAACGCTGGCCCGCTGGAGTGGGCTGTCATCGGAAGCCGTCCAACGGGCTTACCGGCGTCGGGGACCCCTTCCCTTCGTCATCGAGGCCGGCTCATGGAGGACTTTAGCGGCATGGGCCCGGACGCGGGGTTGGTACCTTCTGCGGGGAAAACTCCTCACCACGCTGACGCCCGTTCACAAGGGCCACGCCGTGGGCGCCCTGTATCCGGGTCTTCGGCGGACATGGCCCCGAGCCGCTTTCTGGGCCGTCGGCGATACGGCCTCCGACCGTCGGATGGCCCGCCGGGGCGTCCCCTTTGTGGGGGTCGACCATCCCCGGACGTGGCGGCGGTGGATGCAACGACTGTTCCGACCCAAACCATGGGACGACGTGTCATCGTCTTGAGCCATGGGGTTCTATCGGAGGCTTCATGGGGGACTTCTGGCAGAACTACGTACCGACTCTGCCCTTGATCCGACCCGAGGTCTGGCCTCAACTGGAAGGGCGCCTCGCGGCGGCGGTCCGGCGCAAGCCCGTGGGGGTCCTGATCCCTTGCCTGTACTCGGACTTTCAGTCGCCGGCCATGGCCCGCATCCTGGAGGTCCTCTCCGACATCCCCTACATCCGGCGGGTCTACGTCAGCCTGGACCGGGCCGACGCCGGTGAGTTCGAGACGGCCGTTCGGACCGTGACCGACGTCCTGGGCTCCCGGGGGGTCGTCGTCTGGAACGACAGCCCCCGTCTGCAGGCCCACATCCAGTCCATCGAGGCAGTCCTTCCCCTGGGTCCCCGGGGCAAGGGTCGGGCCGTCTGGACGGCTTTGGGCTATGTGCTCGGGGAGGGACAGGTCGCCGTCCTAGCCTTCCATGATGCCGACATCTTGACCTACGACCGGGCTTTTCTCGGACGGCTCCTGTATCCCGTCATCGTCCTCGGTTTCCAGTTCGCGAAGGGCTTCTACGTCCGGTATGGCGACCAGCTCTATGGGCGGGTCGTCCGCCTGTTCTACTTTCCCTTTGTGCGGGCCCTCAAACAGATCCTCGGCCCCCTGGACTTCCTGGAGTACATGGGCGACTTCCGGTACCCCCTGGCCGGGGAAATGGCGACCTTTACGAGCATCCTGCGGGACATCCACGTCCCGGCCGACTGGGGTATCGAGGTCGGCTTCCTCGCCGAGGCCTACCGCCTCCTGAACGTCCGGAACATCTGTCAGGTCGAGATCACCGACCGCTACGACCACAAACATCAGGCGACGGGACCGTCGGACTTTTCGGGCGGCCTGACCCGAATGGTCGTGGACATCGCCCGGGCCTTTTTTGTGGAGATCGCCAGCCGGGGGGTCGTCCTGCCAGCCGACTTCCTTCAGACCCTGCGGCTGACCTTCATCGCCCGGGCCCAGGAGTACTCGACCGTCTATGGGGCCATGAGCGAGTGGTGCGACTTGGCGTACAGCCTCCATGAAGAGCGTTCGATGATCGAACTGTTCGGCCAGTGCATCGACCGGGCCGTTCAGGAATTCCAGGAGCGGCCGGTGGGCCTGCCCCGACTTCCGACGTGGCACCGCCTGGAGTCGGCCCTGACCGGTATCCTGGACACCCTCGTCGAGACCGTTCAGGCCGACCTCCGGGATGCGGGGTGGAGATGACCGGGCCCGAGTTTCGGATTCGGGGTTGCCCGGACCCCCGGAGGGGCTTATCTTAAAAAGAGTAAAAATCGATGGGGCGAGACGAGGCCCTTCGGACGGACGCGGGGCCAAAGGGATGGAGTGACGAGCGTAGCGGTCGGACGTGAGCTTTAGACCCCTACACCCGTCACTCCCTTGCCCCCGCATGGGGTCGTCTTCTCGAAAGCCGGGATAATGCTCAGCTTCCGGTACAGTGCCGTCCGGCCGGACGGCATCCCCTGCTAAGACCCGCCGAGTTTGGACCTGTCCCGAACCTTCGGACCTCCGACGTCGGCCGGCGCGTCTCGCCCCTTGGCGGGAGGCAGACGATGCGGCGCTGGATACTCCACCGACGTCGTGTCCTCTCGACCCGGCTTCGGGCCGTCGGCCTTCTCTGGCTGGCGACGGTCGTGTGGGCCCTGACCTTACCCCTGTATAAACTTCTGCTGACGGTCTGGACGCCCCTCCAAATCCAGTTTTGGCGATACGCCTTGGCGACCCTGCTGGTCGTCGGCATCGGCCGGCTCCGGGGGCCGAAACGGACCGGCCGGGACTACGTCCGGGCGCTCTTGCTGAGCCTGACGTTGTGGGTCGGTTTCATGGCCCAGACTTACGGCATCCGGTGGACGACGGCTTCGAAGGCGGCCTTTCTGACGTCCCTGGCCATCCTCTTCGGACCCCTCCTGGCCCTCGCGGTTTTCGGACGCCGGGCCATCCGGGTCACAGGTCTGCGGACCCGGGTCCTGGTCGCCTACTGGTTCCTCGTCCTGATCGGGACCGCTCTGGTCACGATTCACGAGGACTGGACGTGGCGGTGGAACGGGGGTGACGTCCTGTGCGTGGCCGCATCGCTGGCCTTTGCCGTCGAGACGGTCCTGATCGACCGGTGGGTGACACCGGCCCAGGCCCGGTGGTATGCGGGCTTCCAGATGGCCGGCCTGACCTTTTGGACGGCTCTCTGGAGCTTCCTGACCGGGTCTTCCCTGGCGGCTCCGGCGAATCCGACCTGGGCGTGGGCGCTTGTGGTCCTCCTGGCCGTATTTCCCTCGTGGCTGGCCTTTGAGTGGCAGATGACGGCCCAACCCCGACTGAAGACGTTCCTGGCGAGTTTTGTCTACGCCTTGGAGCCCCTGCAGGGGGCCCTCCTGTCGGTCTTCCTGCTGGGCGAGCGGCTGAGCCCGGTGCAGTGGGCCGGGGGCTTGTTCCTCGTCGGGGCGATAACCGGCCTCTCGAGCCAGATGGGCTCCAAGCCGGCCAGTGTCTCCGTTCAGGTCCGGAGCCTCCGGGGGAATGGCATGATAGTTGCTAATCCAATGGGCGTGTTTTCCGGTACCCGGTCCCCAGCCTTGGCCCTCGGTGTCCGGTATCCGACCTTCGGCGTCGATTCGGTACCGGGTATCGGGTCCCAGGTGCCAGGTAGCGGTACCTGAGATCTGGCACCCGTATCGGATACCTAAGCGGAATACCTGGCTCATGCTTTGAAACGGGTAGCGATGGAGAGGAGGTCGCCGTGATTCGGCTAATCCTGGCGGGGCTCCTCCTGCAGGCGACATCGCCCTGTCTGAAGTGTCATGGGGACCTCCTGAAACTCCCGGGCAGACATGACGTCCTGGAGGACTGCGCCGCCTGCCATGAAGAGCAAGGAGACCACACCTTCCCGGCCTGGACCCAAGAGACGATCCGGGACCTCTGCCTGAACTGCCACGATGTCTCGACCCGCCATCCACCGGCGGAGAAGGGTACCTGCACAGCCTGTCATGATCCTCATGCCTCCCGCCTCCGTCCCCTCCTGCGCCAGCCTGTCGCCGAGCTTTGTCAGAAGTGCCACCCTCCTGGGCCTTCCCCGGCCTTTTCCCATCCCCCCTTTAAAGAGGGGTCCTGCACGGACTGCCATGTACCCCACGGAAGCTCCCACAAGGCCCATTTGGCAAGTCCCGAGCCGGAGACGTGCACGACCTGTCATGACGCCATCGGCGAACGACTCGAGTCGCCTCACGCCCATCCACCGGCGCAGGACGAGTGCGCGACCTGTCATGCCCCCCATGGTTCCGATTTCCCCCGTATCCTGAAGTCCCACCTGTCGACCCAGTTTTACGAGCGCTACACGCCGCTTCAGTACTTCCTGTGCTTTCAGTGCCATCCGGCATCGGACTTATTCGGCCCCGACAGTGGGTTTGTCCGGAATTCGGAGAATTTGCACCGGGTTCACGTTCAGCGCCAGCGGGGTCATAACTGCTTGGTCTGCCATGAGCCCCATGGGACTGACCAGCCCCATTTGCTTCGGTCCTGGATCCGGTACGGTCCCCTGTGGGCGATTCCCCTGCGCCTGCAGGCTCAAGAAAAGCGGAAAACGTGCCAGCCAGCTTGCCATCAGGCCGAAGAGTATGGGCGATGAAGCCGCCGACCGTGTTTCGTGTCCTGGCCTTCTTCCTCCTCCTGCAAGCCCAGGACCAGGACCCCATCCGCTATCCGCCGCCAGGCGCCCATCTCTTGGGTAGCCGGGTCACGGTCGTGGCCGAAGCCGAAGACATTCAGACGCCTGCATCGGTCCTCAAAAAAGTCCGTACCGACGCGTTCGTCCACCTCGTCCTGGCCCTGCCGCCCGGGAAACACGAACTGCGGCTGGTGACCGTCCAGAAGGGAGGACGGGTCTACCGCCAGACTCGAACGGTCTATGTATTTCCGTCCCGCCACTCTTTGGAGGGACTCCCCTATGCCTTCCACGAGGACGGCAAGACGTGGACGACCTGCACAACCTGTCATTCAGAGAGCGGCGGCGCCGAGGCGTGCCTCCGGTGCCACACGGACAAGACGGGTTCGACCGAAGTCCCCCATGAAGGGTATGACCCACAAGACTGCGGGGCCTGCCATATACAGGGCACGGGGCCGGCCCCGGCTACCGCCTGTGCGGAGTGTCACGAGTCGGCCTCCGGTCATTTGCACGCTCCTTATGCCGTCGGAGACTGTCGACTGTGCCACGATCCCCACGGGGCCGCCCGAAAGCACCTCTTAACGGCCGAGGTGCCCGACCTCTGTATCCAGTGCCACCCGCTGGAGGACTATCGGGAGGGCGTCCACCCGGTCGCCCGGCACCCGATGGGCTCCCAAGGGCTGACGTGCGTATCGTGTCATCAACCCCACGGCGGACCTTTCCCGAGATACCTGCGGTGGGCTCCGGAGGTATTTTGCAACCAGTGCCATAAGGGTCTGTAAAAGAAGTCGCCCGACCGGGGCCGACGCCCTGGTCTTACCTACAAGTAGCCGGGAGGTCCGAAGGGATGGTCCAGAGCGGAACCGTCGGCCGTACGTTACTCGACCGGGCCGTCGTCCTCACCCTCCTGGGAGCCGCCTTTCCCCTGGTCGGGGGTCCTCACGACCTGACCCGGATCGGACGGGTCTGGGTCCCCGGCGCTTCATCGACCTGCGCGATCTGCCATGTGACCCACAGGGGCGAGGTCCGGTCCCTGACCCTCCGGCCCCGCTCTCTAACTCCCCAAGCCTTTCAGACTCGGGCGGCGGGCGTTTCAGACCGCAACCTCGCCTGCCTGCGGTGCCATACCCGATGGAGTTCCCTCCGACAGGAACTCCCAGACCTCCAGGGCTCTATGCCGGAGAGTCGTTTTCTGGGATTTGATCTTACAGACGACCATCCGGTAGACGTCCGTGCGCCTGAACCCATAGGTCTGGGACGGGACGGCCGAGTCCCCCTGGAGGAGAGCCGGCTTCTTTGCGCCACTTGCCACGAACCCCATCGAAGCGAGTATCCAGCCCTTCTCCGACGGCCGGTGCCTGAAATTTGCCAGGAATGTCATACGGCCGCGGACGTCCACTACGGACACTCCGTAAGCGCCTGCGCTACGTGTCATCGGCTCCATGGAGCCGCCCTACCCCACTTGTTGGAACCCGCCAAGACCCGGACAGCCTGCGTCGCATGTCACTCGGAGATTTCTCCGGACCACCCGGCCGGCGGTCCCCCGCCTCGAAGGCCGGCTCGGCCCCTCCAACCGATGAGTCCCCCGGCTGACGCTCCTGGACCTTCCCCGATCCCGCCTCCCGAGGACCTGACATGCTCGAAGTGTCACCGATTCCATGAGCTGACTCGAGGAGGACCGCCATGAAACGTCGGGTGTATCGAACTCCTAACAGCTGGACATGGGTCTTTGTCTTGGGGCTCGTCGGGGCCTGGACGCTCCAAAGTCCCACACCCCTGGGAAGCCCGCCGACCCAATCTCCCGGCGAGACCCTCGTCTGGCCACCCCCGCCTGAAAAGGCCCGAATCCGATGGGTTGAGGCCATCTTCTTTGCCGAGGACTTCATGGGCGAAAGCGCGACCCGTCGAATCCTGCGGAAATTCGCCGGTGAGGGCAAGCGGCGCCTGTTTGTCTACCCCAACGACGTGACGACCGACGACCGGGGTCGCATCTTCGTCAGCGACACGGGCGGCGGCCGGGTCGTCGTCCTGGACCCCCAGCGGAGGAAGATCGACCTCTGGACGGGCCGTACGCCCCGACTGACCGGACCGACAGGCCTGGCCTATGCCCGGAAGGTCCGACGGCTGTTCGTTTCCGATCCCAACGCCAAGCGGGTCTTGGCTTTCGACGATCAGGGCAAAGTCCAACTCGTCATCACGCAGAAGCTAGATCGGCCCGGCGGGCTGGCCGTCGATGAGATCCGAGAGCGCCTTTATGTCGTGGACGTCCAGGGTCACCACATCGACGTGTTCGACCTTCAGGGACGATGGACCCGGACGATCGGTCAAAGGGGCGATGCCCATGGGTCGTTCAACTTCCCGAATTACATCGCTGTAGACCGGGACGGCTTCCTCTACGTGTCCGACATGGGCAACTTCCGGGTCCAGGTCCTAACGCCCGAGGGAGAGGTCGTCAACGCCTTCGGCCAACCGGGCCGCCGACCGGGCGACCTGATGCGCCCCAAGGGGATCGCCGTCGACTCGGAGTACCATATCTACGTCGTCGATGCTGTGTTCAACAACATTCAGATTTTCGACGTCTTCGGACGCGTCTACCTCGCCGTCGGCGAGCCCGGCACGGGACCGGGCCAGTTTCTTCTGCCGGCAGGCCTCCACATTGATGACCGGGACCGGATTTACGTCGTGGACTAACGGAACATGCGTCTGCAGGTCCTCCATACCTGGCCAGCGGGGAGCCGGCTCCTGCCCCTCGCCGGGTCATGTCGCCGGGCGGGTGATCTCCCCCGACGGGCGGGTGAAATGACACAGGCGGGTGCATGAGGGGCCGTAGGGCCATACAGCAGTCGGCCTCATGGGCATGAGAGGAATGCTTTGGCACGGAAGTTGTTATAGAGACCATCGCCCAAGAGTCCCCATGGGGGAGGTTAGCCATGAAAGCCCGGAATTTCTTTGTCATCAGCGGTTTGGCTCTCGTAACCGCCCTGGCACTGTTGGTCTTATGGGGCGGACCGAGCCTGGCGGATATCGTCGGTAGTGCCCATGACCTGCGGTACTATCCGGACTTGACGACGCCGGCGACCCAATTGGTGTGTGTCTACTGCCATACGCCACACCATGCTAACACAGACCCCCGCCTGGTGCCGACCTACCTGTGGAACCGTAATGTTCGGGCGACGGACTACGTCGTATATGACGCCACCTGGACAAACCCCCTTTCCCAGAACACGGCCCACACCCTCATGTGCATGTCCTGCCACGACGGGACGACGACGGCTATCGGCCAGTTCCTGAACCCGCCTTATGACTACGACGGCTCGCAGGATACCGTCTATGTCACCGGGGACGCTGACTTGACCGAAAACGGGACGGAACTGCAGAACGACCACCCGATTGACTTGGTCTATGCGACGCCACCTCTGCCCTCGGATTACTTCTTCTCGGCCGACCAGATCACCAGCTGGGGGTTCCGGCTGTTCAACTTCGGGACCAACACGAACGTCATGACCTGCGCGACCTGCCATGAGCCCCACGCCAAAAATACGCATGGCCCCCTCCTCCGGAACCTCACGTCCGGCCGAGGCCTTTGCGAAAGCTGTCACAACCTGTAAGACATTATTGAAACCTGAATCCAAACAGAGCCGGCCGCGAGCCTCCGGCACCCCAACGGCTTGCGGCCGGCTTTTGACCCGACGGAGCGGGTAGCCCCTTTCCCTCCAGAAGAAGGCGGTGGACGCGCCAGGGGAGGGGGATTATGAAGCGGCTCTTCCTCCTCATCGCTGGCGTTGTGGCGGGTATTTTGGGGGCTACGCCCTCGGCGGGTCGGATTCGAAGTCTCTGGGTCGACTTCCGTTCTGAATTCCAGCGAACCCGCTTCCGTGAGGATGATTTGACGACCCTTGCCTCTCGGTGGACGGGAGGTGTCTTCCTGGAGGGACGGGGCTACATCTATCACCGCCGGTTTTTAAGCTTTGCCTTCCGGGGATTCCTGGAGGGGGAACGACGGCGAGGCCAGCCCCTCCAGCGTCTTGCTATCGCCCGCCAGTCCCCCTATGACCTCCGGTTGACGTTTCTGGCGTACCGACCCGTGACGTTGGACTTTCGGGTCTTTCGCCAGACAGACACGACCGAAGAGTCCACCGATACGGAGACCATCCCGCTGGTTCCCTTCAAGACGACTCGAACGGAACGGACGCTTTCGGTGGGCGTCGCCTCCCGATGGTCGGAGTTTCGATACGACCGGACGTCTGTAACCTTGGAGACACTGGACTTTTCCCGGGAGAGCCGGTTTCAGCACTGGATGGCCGGTCTCTATCGGTCCCGGCCCCAATACCGTTGGACTCTTCGAGCGGACCTCTTCCGTTACGAGGCGCCGGAACGACTCCAGACCTTTCAGCTTCAGGGTAACTGGATTCGCCGGGTCGGCGTCCCCGCCTATCTCTTGGCGACGCTTCAATTCTGGCGGGATCAGACGCTCTTTTGGGCCGACTTCAATCGTACCGACGAAGTGCGGCGGAAGTATCTCTTCGGAAACGTCCGCCTGACCCGGATGCCGGACTTCCTATGGGTTCAGGGGAGTAGTCGTTACGAGGCACCTCTGGGGACCGACCTGCGGTTTGTGATAGAACCCGCCGCCAGCTTTCAGACCTTTCGGAGTACCCACGCGGGCACCGGCTCGGTCCGGATGGGTTTAGGATGGGGGCCTTCCTGGCGGGGGTGGACCTTCCGCCTGATGCCCAGTGCGGAGGTCTCGTACTCCGTCGGGAGGGACTCCCAGGGTCTGGGCTACGGGGCTGGCCTGACGGGGTCGGTGGAGCGCTCCCTCGGGCGGGGCCGGCTTCGCGGGGAGGTCGGCGGAGATGTCCGCTTCCGTCCCATCGGGCCCGGCTATGAAACTTGGGCCTTCCGGGGCGGGATTTCATGGACGGGCTTTTTAGTCGACCGGGCCCACCTCTTTGCGTTCGCCCGATGGGGGTGGGAGCAAGTGGCCTCCGGGCCGACCCAGACCACGCTGAGGCGACCCAGCGTGGGCGCTCAGCTCAACTGGCCTCGTTTTCGGATTCAACTCCGGGCCGAGGTCTCGGACACGGTCTGGAATGGGGTCTCTTACCGTCAGCGATTTTGGAGCGTAAGCTTGGCACCCCTCCGTCTGGGTCCCGCCACGGCCGGCCTGGCCTATACTGCTGGCCAGGCGGGGGAGACCCGCTATCGCACGACCCGGGGGGACCTCCGGTGGCGGGTTGGACGGTTTCAGTTTACGGCGGTCAGCACTTACTATCGAGTCTCGCCGATCTCAGGACCCGCCGGACGTGCCTGGTGGGACGTGCGGTTCTTGGTTCAGCGGCCGGTCCCCCTGATCGGGGGCTTGGAACGGCCGCCGGTCTATCGGTAAGTCGGGAAACGAGCCGACAGACCATCGGCAGGGGGTCGATGGCCGTCGGCCGTCGTGGAGGCTGATTCATGCGTCGGTGGGGTTCTTGGAAGACGGGATGGCTCCTGGGAGGCATGGGACTTCTGGGTATGGTCCTGTACCAGGCCCATGGGACGCCGCCAGGACCCGGGATGACCCCGGGAACGGGAAGGTTTATTGCCCTAGCGGCCCCGGCGTCTGTGGCTCTGGGTATCCGAGTGGGCGAGACCCCGATGTCCCCAGAAGAGGAAACCTTGATGTTAGTGGTCGCCCAGCCCGAGCGGGGTCGAGTCCTCTGGTGGACCCATTTCCGGGTCCGGTACGTCCTGGAATTCCTCCGACCCGTGGGTGTGGCCCTGGACGGGGCCGGTCGCCTCTGGGTCGGCGAAGATGCCCTGAACGCCGTCTTCTCGATATCGGCCCGGGGCCGTCGGCTGGACTTCCGTTGCTGGCAGGACGCTGGACTGCTGGACCGACCTGTGGAATTCGCTTTTGGGGATAGGGTCGTCCTGATTCTGGACAATGGAAAGGGCCACGTCCTGCGGATGGAAGCCGACGGCCCGCCCGAGGTCCTGATCGGAGGCCTGACGTTTCCGACGGCCCTCTGGTTGGCTCGGGAGACCGGGGGTGTTTATTACCGACTCTTCGTGATCGACATGGGCCGTCCGTCCTGGTTCCAGAAAAACCAGCCCTTCGTGCGGGCTTACCGGACGGACCTCCGGTGGGCGCAGGCCCTGCAGGAGTACGGACGGGGCCTCCTGGAATACCCGGTCGCCCTCGTCGGGCGGGATGAGGCCTTGGACGTCCTGGACGGACACCTGAGCCAGCGGTTTCGGTTCGACCTTGAGACAGGCGCTCTGCGGGAACAGACGGGTGCCTACGGGACGGGTCCCGACCAGTGGCGGAATCCTTCGGATATGGCGGAAGTCGGGGCTTGCCGGGTGATCGTCGACACCGGTAATGACCGGTTGGTCATCGAGGCTGAGCCGGCCTCGGTGGAGACCTGTCGGTGGGCTTCAGATCCGCCCCTGGTCGAGTGGCGCGCCCGACTGAACCGCTGTGAACCGGCCGGGGTCGTGGCCGCCGACCCGGTGAGTACTCGGAACGAGCGCGTCGTCGGAGAAGCGAGGCCATGAGGGAGCGAAAGGGCCGTATGCTCGAACGCTTCGCCCTTCTTCTCGTGCTCATCGGTGTGGTTGGATGTCCCCGAAAAACCGGGGCGACTGACTATCCCCATAACCCGGAGAACTGGATTGAGTGCACGAGTTGCCACCGTATCAAGGGTGCCCCCGGGACTCGGCTGACCCTCGTCGGAGGCATCGTGAACCTGTGCAAACTGTGTCATTCCCCGACGGGGTCCGCCTCCCGATTTACCTTGGACTACGCTGACCAGGCTCTGCCGGGTACATCGGGGACAAGTCACGGATTCGAAGTTCCGCCCGACCAGGCCGGCTATGGCGCTCAGCCCCCTGGGGACCCCAACATGGCCCGGAATTTGGAGAATGGAAAGGTCGTTTGTACGACATGCCACAACGTCCATAACCATCGGAATGGCTTCCCCTTCTTGTGGACTGCCCGGACCTTGATGTGTCAGTCCTGTCATGGGGTCCGGTGGCAGACGACTCCGCCGTATTCGTCCCATCCGGTCGGCATTCCCGTCCCGAACCGACCCGACTACCAGATGCCGCCCCACTTGGAGCTCCCTGACGGGAAAGTGGCCTGCCTGAGCTGTCACGGCGTCCACTTCACCTATAGCCGGACCCAGTACCGGGGTATCGCCGAGGCCGGTAGTGACGTATGCCTAAGCGATAACGACGCCGCCTGGACGCCGGGCACCCTCGTAGGATGGGAACTGAAGGTCCTCTCCACGGCGGGCTCGGACCCCCGGAAGTGGTACCAGCGCCGGATCATCACATCCAATACGGCCGACACGGTCTGCTGGAGTGACCCCTTGCCTACGCCTATCACGGCGGGCGACCCCTATGTCCTGAAAGAGCGGGGGACCGGCGACGGCTACCTGTTGAATCAAACCCTGGCCGCTCTGTGTACCCAGTGTCACTCATTCCCGGCTGGCGGCTCCCACTTCACGAGCCCGGCGGCCCGCTGGCCCGGCGGACAGTACGGCTCGGATTACGCCTATACAGACTCGACGGGCACTGAGCTGTGGCCCCCGGCCCGGGGCGGGACCTCGGCCCTTCGGGCCCAACCCGTCCCGGCGTCCCTGACGGGGACCTGCTTTTCGTGCCACTGGCCCCATGGATGGCCGGACGGTAGCGGCGGCGTCTATCCCCGGCTGACGGTCGACCGGGAGGAGCGACTCTGCTATACGTGCCATGACGGGAATCCGGCCGCCACTGACGTGCGTACCGCCTTTGAGCAGACCCTTTGGGTCACCCTCGGGGTCGGCCAGTGGAACAACCTGAATCTCAACACACGACACGACGTGCGGGATGCTGACCAGGCCCAGAGCGGGGCCAAGATCGAATGCATCCATTGCCACGACCCCCATCGGGTCTCCGGCGCCAACCCACCAGCTTCCCGCCTGGTGCCCGACCCAGACCCCACCGACGGCCGTGTCCCCGCCCCGGGTCAGACGTGGGCCGACTCGGACTTCCAGAGCGAGTGGTGCTTAGACTGCCACGATGGATCCTATCCTCCCACGGTCCAACCCCCGACCAATGCCCTGATGAACATCCGGGACTCTTATACGGACGGCGGGAGCTACGGCCCCGACGTGCACGGGACGGACACCGGAAATCCCCGCCTCAAAACCGGTTACGGGTGGGCGAGGGGGGACACCGTGCCCTGCACGGCCTGCCACGACCCTCGCCATCAGTCTACGAACCTCTTCCAGCTCCGGACCGTCGTCCTGAGTAAAGACGGCACTCAGGCCGTCCCCTCCGACTGCGGGCCGGGCTACTCGGTCACGAATAACGCCACGACGGACACGCGGGTCAACGGCTGGTGCTGGTGTAACACGTGCCACACGGGGAGTATGGGGACTAACAAGAATAACTGCTTTGCCTCTGGATGCCACCACCACGGACGGGATTTGTGACGAAGGGGGAATGTCCCTATCCGGGACTGATGGGGCCTAAGAGGCTGGGATGACCCTCACGTCTCTTATTCCCTGACGACGAGACCCGCGCCGGTCCGGCCTCCGCTTGTCGGCACGTCGCGGCGTGGCCCGTATAATCGTCCCTTCCCGCAGGAGGGCCGAAGGGTCCCAGATGCGGGATGTACGAACTGTCTGCTATCCTGCAGACATCGGAGCAAAGCGGCCGTCTAAGGACGGAACGGCTATGTTTGGGGAAACGGATGACCTGGCGTTCCTGCCGACCGTGACGCTGGCCCGGCTCCTCCGAGAGCGGCGGGTGTCGTCCCGGGAACTGGTCGAGACGCTCCTGAAGCGGATCGAGACGTACAACCCGACGTACAATGCCGTCGTCACGGTGGACGCCGAGCGGGCCCTCCGGATGGCCCGGGCGGCCGACGAGGCCCTCGCCCGGGACGAGACCTGGGGTCCCCTCCACGGGGTCCCCGTGACCATCAAGGACGTCTTCGAGACGGCCGGCTTGCGGACGACGGCCAGCTACCCGCCCCTGGCCCGGTACGTCCCGTCCCGGGACGCTACGGTCGTCGCCCGCCTGCGGGCGGCCGGGGCCATCCTCCTGGGTAAGACGAACACGCCGATGCTGGCGATGGACTTTCAGACCCGGAGCCCCGTCTTCGGCCTGACCCGGAACCCGTGGGCCCCCGACCGGACGGTCGGCGGGAGCACGGGCGGGGGCGGGGCGGCCGTGGCGGCCGGGCTCTCGCCCCTGGACATCGGGAGCGACATCGGGGGGTCCATCCGGATCCCGACCCACTTCTGCGGCATTTACGGCTTCAAGCCGTCCGAGGGCCTCGTCTCGACGGCGGGCCACATTCCCGAACTCCCGGGCCGACCCCGTGGGATCCGCCACATGCTGGTCGCCGGCCCCCTCGCCCGGTCCGTCGCCGACCTGCGCCTGGCCCTGCTCATCCTGGCCGGTCCCGACGGCCGTCACTGGGAAGTCCCCCCTGTGCCGGTGGAGCCGGTCCCAGGGCCAGACCTGCGGACCTGCCGGATCGCGTGGACCGACGAATATCCCGAGGCACCCGTCAGCGCCGACACCCGTTCGGCTCTGGAAAACCTCGCCGATGCCCTGGCCCGGGCCGGCGCCCGTGTCGAACGGACCCGACCCGCGGACCTGGACCTCCGGACCGCCTGGGAGACCTGGGGCCTCATCGCCGGCGCCGAAATCGGGTCGACCACACCGACGTTCCTGCGGTACCTCCTCCGAGTCCAGTTCCGCCTCTGGGCCGGCGGGTCTCCGATGATCCGGGCGGCCGTCCGGGGTGCCGGCCTTCGGATGACCCTCTACGCCAAGGCCCTCACCCGACGGGACCGACTCATCGGAATCCTCGAGCGATTTCTGGCCGACTGGGACGCCTGGATCCTCCCGGTGGCCCTACGACCGGCCTTTCCCCACTGGAAGACGGGCCGGCCGATCCCCGTCGACGGCCAGCGGGTCCCATACTGGATTGTAGGAATAGGCTACACGTGCATCTTCAATCTGACGGGACACCCCGTGGTCGTCGTCCCCGTGAGCCGCTCGTCGGAGGGCCTTCCCATCGGTGTTCAGGTCGTCGGTCGCCGATGGGAGGACCTGCGTCTGCTGGGGATCGCCGAGCGGATCGCCGAGGTCATCGGTCCCCTGCCGACCCCGAAGTCCGGGGAGGCGGCGACGTGAAAATCCGCCGGGAAGTCCTCAAAATGAAGTCCATCGGGACGGACGATGACGGAAAAGACCCGGTTTGCTTCCGTGACGGACGCCGACGTGCAGGCCTTCGAACGTATCGTCGGACCTGCCTATGTCCGGACGGACCCCCTGTCGTTGGACAAGTATGGCCGGGACGAGACGGAAGACCTGGTATTTCCGCCCGAGGTCGTCGTCCTGCCGGCTTCGGCCGAGGAAGTGCAGGCCATCGTCCGGCACTGTTACCGCCGACGAATCCCCATCACGCCCCGAGCCGGTGGGACGGGCCTCAGCGGCGGCGCCCTGCCCGTCTTCGGCGGCGTCGTCCTGTCCGTCGAGCGGATGAACCGTATCGTCGAAATCGACGACGTCAACATGATGGCCGTCGTCGAGCCCGGTGTCGTCACGGCCGACCTCCAGCGGGCCGTCGAAGAACGGGGCCTTTTCTATCCCCCGGACCCGGCGTCCCGTTTTGTCTGCTGTATCGGGGGTAACGTGGCCGAGAATGCCGGCGGCCCCCGGGCCCTGAAGTACGGCACCACGCGAGACTACGTCTACGGCCTCGACGTCGTCCTGCCCGATGGTCGGTTCCTCCGCACGGGCGGCAAGCTGTATAAGGACGTGGCCGGCTATGACTTGACCCGGCTCTTGGTCGGCTCCGAGGGGACGCTCGGCGTCTTTACCCGCATCGTCCTCCGTCTCATCCCAAAGCCGGCCGTTCAGTGGACCCTCTTCGTGCCCTTCGACGACTGGACTGGCGCCTTCCAGGCCCTGCGGGGTATCTTCGAGACCCGCCTCATCCCGGCGGCCGTCGAGTTCATGGACCGGGAGGCCGTCCGCCTCACGGCCGAACATGTCCAAAGACCGTTTCCCCATGCCGATGCGGAGGCCCTGCTCCTCATCCAGCTGGACGGGGATGACCCGAGTGTCGTCGAGCGGCAGGCCCTGCGGGTCGGGGAAGTCTGCGAGCGGGCCGGTGCCCGGGACGTCCAGGTCGCCGACACGCCGGCCCGGCAAGAGGCGCTTTGGGCCTTCCGGCGGGCGATGGGTGAGGCCGTCAAGCGGGCATCGGTGTATAAAGAGGAAGACACCGTCGTCCCCCGGGACCGTCTGCCGGACCTCCTGAGGGCGGTCCGGAGTCTGGCCGAGCGGTACGGCTTCCAGGCCGTCTGCTATGGCCACGCTGGCGACGGCAATATCCACGTCAACATCCTTCAGCGAGGCCTTGACGAGACGACCTGGCGGGAGGTCCTCCCCCGGGCCATCCGGGAGCTGTTCGAGGTCGTCGTCGCCTTGGGTGGGACGATCACGGGCGAGCACGGCGTCGGATGGGTCCAACGGCCGTACCTGTCCTTGGCCCTGTCGGCCGAGAGCCTCCGCCTGCAACGGCGGCTGAAACGTCTCTTCGACCCCCGGGGCATCATGAACCCGGGGAAGGTCTTCCCTTGATGTCATAAGTGATGGAGTGACGAAGTGACATAGTAATGAAGTGACGGAGAATTTATTTCAAAACTCTCCAGACGACCAGGAAACACAAGCCAGGAGGACCATACCAGCTCAGCTGTCCTGGGTTTGGGAGCAAAGGGATTCGATGAATAGCCACGCCTCATCGTTCGGCTCTCGGAATCTCCTGTTTCTCCTACGAGGTTAAAGAAGAATGGAAAAGTTTTGAGACCAGTCCTTCATCACTCCGTCACTTTATCCATAACCCCGCACGGGCAGGGCTTGGATCACGCGCCCAGGAGACCCTTCTCCCTCCATTCCCGGACCTTCCGGGTCAGCGCCGGGACGACCTTAAACAGGTCTTCGATGATCCCGTAGTGGGCGATCTTGAAGATCGGCGCCTCGGGGTCCTTATTAATGGCGACGATGACCTTTGAGCCCCGAATCCCGACGACGTGTTGCATGGCCCCCGAGATGCCGACGGCGATGTACAGCTTGGGCGCGACGGTCTGACCCGAACTGCCGATCTGGTGCTCGAAGGGAAGCCATCCGGCGTCTACGACGGGTCGGGACGCCCCCAACGCCGCCCCGAGAGCATCGGCCAGCTCCTGTACGAGGGCCAGGTTTTCCTTGCTCCCGATGCCCCGGCCGACAGCGACGATGATGGGGGCATGGGCCAGGTCGACCTTCCCTCGGGTGGCCTCTACGGTCCGAAGCAGACGCCGCCGGCCCGCCTGACGGATTTCCGGCGTCAGGTGCAGGACTTCCGGCGAGCCGTCGACCCGCACGCTGTCGGCTGAGACGGCTCCCGGCTGAAGACCGACGACGTGGGGTCCGGGCCCCGTCAGACGAATCCGAGCGATGAACTTACTCGTAAAGGTCGGTTTAATCAGGATGGGTTCGGAGCCTTCCCAGACGACGCGTTGGACGTCCGAGACCGTCTCGGCCCGGAAGGCAACGCCCAAACGGGCCCCGATGTCATAGTAGCGGTACGTGTGGGGGTACAGAATCCAGGCCGGCGGCTCGGTCCGCTCCGCCAGGAACCGCAGGGCCTGCAGGAGGGGAAAAGCCGATAGATAGGCCAGCTCCGGATGATTCAGTAAGACGACCTTCTCTATCCGATAGGTCCGGAGCGCCTCCGCCAGGGGAGCCAAGTCGGTCCCGGCCAGGACGGCCCAAACCCGATGGCCCTGTCGTTCGGCCAACTCCTGGGCAGCGGCGATCAGTTCGACCGTCTGGGGATTCAGTCGACCGCCTCGGTGGTCCGCGATCGTCCATACGATACCCATGACCGACTCCTATGGGAGGGCAATTCGGCAGTACAGAGCCATAAAGTGATGGAGTGACGAAGTAACGGCGTGATGTTTTCTCACCCCTCCATTATTCCGTCACTTCGTCACCTCATCATTACAGTACTCGGGCCTCCTTCTTCAGTTTCTCCAGGAGCCGTTCCGCGACCTCGTCGGGGGCACCCGTAAGAAACTCGACCTGGACGGTCTGTACCGGGACTTCCAGGCCCAGCCACTCAAAGCGGCTGTGGAGACCCCGTAAGTCTTCCGGCGTCAGACCGAGGTCCTCCAGCCGCCGGACGTCCAGGGGTTTCTTTTTGGCCATCATGATGCCCTTTAAGGAAGCGTACCGAGGCTGATTGGCGCCGGATTGAATCATCAAGACGGCCGGGAGTTCGACCTCGACCTCATCGAACACACCGCCCTCGAGCTCCTGTCGAATGCGCAGGCGATCCGGTTGGGGGGCTTCCAGACCGATGACCAGGGGCAGGGACTCATACCCTAGCCACTCGGCGATCACCCCCGCCGTCTGGGCAAAGCCCAGGTCCTCCGAGGCGATCCCCGTGAGGACCAGGTCCGGCCGTTCGGGAGCCAGGACGGCCGCCAGGACGCGCCCCACGCAGTAAGGCGACGTAAACGGAATCCGGGGGTCCGAAACGAGGACAGCCCGGTCACACCCCATCGCCAGGGCCTTCCGAAGGGTCTCGGTCATTCGCTCGGGCCCGACGGCGACGGCCAAGACATCGCCGCCCCACTGTTCCCGAAGCCGGAGGGCCGCCTCGATGGCATAGAGGTCCGACTCATTAATCTCCCAGGCCAGGCCCTCTTCCCGGACCCACTGGCCGTCCGGCGTGAGGCTCAGCGTGTAGTCCCGATGCGGAACCTGCTTGACGCACACGGCGACCTTCATACAGACCTCCCCGCATAGACAGGGATAGGGGTTCGATCAAGGGGACGATGCAAGATGCAGGATACAAGATGCAGGATGCAGGATGCAAGATGCAGGATGCAGGATGCAAGATGCAGGATGCAGGGTATAAGATGCAGACCCGATGGGCGTATTTCGGACGCGGTCTCCTTCTGGTATACTTTTCGCTGGGCCGTTCGGTCCCCAAAGCTATTCCTGGGACACACTTAAGGAGGTCGGTCGATGCTACCGTCGTCGACGACTCCTCTGGAGGCCTTAGCCGAGACGCTGGTCTCTCAAGGCCTACCGACGCCGGACGTCCAGGCGGTCGCCGCTCGCCTGGCCCGCAATGAGCTCTTCGACGGCCTCCTCTATCAGCGATTGGCGCAGGTCGAGAAAGAACCCGACGTCCGGCAGATGCTCCTGAATTTAAGCGAGTTTGAGGACCGCCATATCCGCTTCTGGCAACGTCTGGCCGGCCTGGAGCATGTGCGTCTGACGCTGGGCCTGCGGGTCAAGATGGCCTTCCTCCTCTTCCTGCGTCGACTCTTGGGCTCTAAGCTGACCTTTCTGATCCTGGAGGCCATCGAGCATTACGGGATCACCAAGTACCTGAAGCTATGGGAGCGGTATCGCCATACGCCTTTGGCCGAGGGCATCCGAGCGATCCTGATGGACGAGCTCAAGCATGAAGACGAGGTCATCACTCAAGCCAGCCAGCGGCACATCCGGAGCGAAGACTTCCGGCACACGGTCCTGGGCCTGAACGACGGCCTCGTCGAAATCCTCGGCAGTGTCGGCGGCTTCTATGCGGCCTTCCGGGACCCCCACACCGTCGCCCTGGCCGCCTCCATCGTCGGCGTGGCCGGGGCCCTCTCGATGGCCGCCGGGGCCTACGCGTCGGTCAAGTCCGAGGTCGAAGTCCAGACCGTCGAGAAGTCCAAGATGCGGGTCCTGGCCGAGATCACGGGGAATTCCGTCGAGGAGCCACCGGTGGAGAACCCCTGGCGAGCCGCCCTCGTGGTCGGGGTCTTCTACTTACTGGGCGCGCTGATCCCGGTCCTGCCCTTTTGGTTGGGCGCTCAACAACCCATCGTCTCCTTTGCCTGCGGATTCCTGGCGGCGGGCCTGATGGCGGCTCTCCTGGCCGTGATGTCCGGCACGCCCGTCCTGCGGAAGATGACGGAGAACGCCCTCATCGTGGCGGGCACCGTCGCCATCACATATGCCATGGGTCTACTGGCTCAGCGGTACTTCGGGATCGAGGTCCACTAAACCGACGTAGCGTTCGGACATCCATGCAGACTTACACGGAAGTCTTAGAAGTCCTACGAAGCCGGGCCCGTCCCTTGGGCCGGGAATTCGTCCCTTTAAGCCAGGCCCTGGGCCGGGTCGCCGCTGAACCCGTCCGAGCCCTGGCCGATCAGCCGCCGTGGGCCAGTGCGGCCATGGACGGTTACGCCCTCCGGAGTGTGGACGTCGCCGCCCCCGAGGGGTGGTCCGTCCTGCGAGTCGTCGGTCAGGTCGCCGCCGGCCAGTGGCCCGACCGAGCCGTCGAGGCGGGGACGGCCGTCCGCATCTTCACGGGTGCTCCGGTCCCGCCGGGTGCCGATGCCGTCGTTCCTCAGGAGGACGTCGTCGAGACCCCCGAGGGCATTCAAGTCCATCGACCCGTCTCACCGGGCGAAAACGTCCGCCCTCCGGCCGAAGACTTCTCGGCCGGCACGGTCTTGATCCCGGTCGGGCGGTACATCACACCGGCAGACATCGCCTTGGCCGCGACGGCGGGTCACGCCTTCCTGTGGGTCTATCGGCCGCCGCGCGTGCTCGTTCTGGCCTCGGGGCAGGAACTCGTCGAGCCGGGCCAGCCCCTCGAGGCCGGGCGCGTCTACGATTCCAACAGCTACTTTCTCCAAGCCCGTCTCCGGCGGTTGGGCCTTCCGGTTGAGGGGTGGCCCTGCCTGCCGGACCGGTGGGAAGACGTCCGCCGGACCCTGGCCCGAGCCCTGGACCAGTTTGACGTCGTCATCACGACGGGCGGCGTGTCCGTCGGGGCCTACGACCTGATTCGGAAGGCCTGGGAATCGCTGGGCCTGGAGACGCTCATCGCCGGCGTGGCGATCAAGCCGGGTAAGCCCCTCTGGGTCGGCACGGCCGACGGCCGGTGGGCCTTTGGCCTGCCGGGTAACCCGGGCTCCGCTTACGTATGTCTGGAAGCGTTCGTCTACCCGTGGCTCTGGTGGGTGCAGGGATTCCCGGGAGCGCTCCCCTACCGGTTTCCCGTGATCCTTACCCGAGCCGTCCAGAATCCGGGCAGTCGGACGCTGTTCCTTCGATGCCGTCTGCACGTTCGACCCGACGGATGGCACGCCGAGCCGGCCGGTCCCCAGGGGTCCCACATCGTCTGGACGACGGCCCGGTCCCAAGCCCTCGTGGTCGTCGAACCCAATGCCCGCCTGGAAGCGGGTGCGCCAGCCCAGGCTTTCGTCCCCGAAGCGCATCCCCTGGACCTGCTTCTGGCCGGACCGGCCTGACGCGCTCGAACGAACGGGACTTGTCCCCGATGGCGTTGCGCGGCACACCCCCCGGGGGTTGCCCCCCCGAGACGGCGGAATTATAATGAAAGCCATCCCTGTGCAGGAGTCCGAGTCATGGACGACGATATTCGACGCGGATATGGATTTTTCTTCCGACCGAAAATTCCTTGAAGGAGGTGAAGCCGATGACGCAAGCCCTCGGGGTTCATTACCTTCTGGAACTCCGGGACTGCGACCCCCGGATCATCGACGACCTCCCCGAGGTCCAGCGGATTCTGCTGGAGGCGGCCCGTCGGTCCCGCGCGACCATCATCGACACGGTCTTCCGCAAATTCTCCCCCCAAGGTATCAGCGGCGTCGTGATCATCGCCGAATCCCACTTCTCCATCCACACGTGGCCCGAGTATCGGTACGCGGCCGTCGACATCTACACCTGTGGTCGGATCGACCCCCTGTCGGCCGTCGGCTACATGATCGAGCAGTTCCGGTCCGGAAATCCGGCCTTTGTGATGCTCAAGCGAGGGCTTTTGCCGCAGCCCTTTGAGGACCTTCAGTTCCGGTTGGGCCGTCCCCGCTTGCCCCTTCAGGAGGACCCCAACGAGATCTCCGAGTGGTTCTTCTTGGACTTTATCAATCCCAGCAGTGCGAACCTCATCAAGGCCCGGCGGCTGATCTTTTCGGCCCGCTCGGCGTACCAGGAGATCGAAATCCTGGACACGCAGGCCTTCGGCAAGTGTCTGATGCTGGACGGGCGGATGCAGTCGGCCCAGGTCGACGAGTTCATTTACCATGAGGCCCTGGTGCATCCGGCCATGGTCACGCACCCGAATCCGGAGTCGGTCCTCATCGTCGGCGGCGGGGAAGGTGCGACACTCCGGGAGGTCTTGCGACATCGGACGGTCCGACGGGCCGTGATGGTCGACATCGACCGTCAGGTCGTGGAGGCCTGTCGGCTGTTCCTACCCGAGTGGAGTGACGGGGCCTTTGAGGACCCCCGGACAGAGCTGGTCATCGACGATGCCCGGCATTACCTCATGACGACGGACGATCAGTTCGACGTCATCATTATGGATATTACGGAGCCTCTGGAGAACGGGCCCTCCGCCCCCCTGGTCACCTACGAGATGTTCCAGATCGTGCGGTCTCATCTGCGGCCCTTGGGGATCGTCGTCCATCAGTCGGGCAGTACGGGGATTTCTGAGCTTCACTTCTTTGCGTCGATGTACAAGACGCTTCAGGCCGTCTTCCGTTACGTAGCCCCCTATTCGATTCAGATCACGTCCTTTGCGATGCCGTGGGGGTTCGTGATCGCTTCCGACGCCCTGGACCCCCGCACGCTGGCGCCGGACGAGGTGGACCGTCGCTTGCGGGCTCGGTGTGACGTCGAGAAGCTTCGTTTTTACGACGGCACCATCCACCAAGCCATCTTGGCCCTGCCTCGGTACATGCGGGCGATCTTAGAAGAACAGGGTCAGGTCCTCTACGATGCCGGACCTCCCCTGTACCGGTCCATCGACTACGCTATCACGATCGGGTAGGTTCCGGTGGGTCGACGCCCGCCGGGGCCGCCCGCAAGTCGGCCCAAGGTTCAGGGACATCGACCAGCCGGCCATGTTCCAAGACGATCCGACGTTGGGCCCGTCGGGCCACGTGGGGAGCATGGGTGACGAGCAGGATCGTCTTACCCCGGGCGTGAATCCTCTCGAAGAGGGCCAGGACGGTCTGTTCGGCCTCGTGGTCCAGACTTCCCGTCGGCTCGTCGGCCAGGAGGAGGGGTGGGTCATTGACGAGAGCCCGAGCGATGGCGACCCGTTGTTGCTCCCCGCCGGACAGCTGGGCCGGGTAGTGGGAAAATCGCTCCCCCGTCAGGCCGACGAGTTCTAAGACCCGGCGGGCTTGCGCCTCGTCGGGCACGCTGTGGAAGTATTGGGCCAGCATGACGTTTTCCAGGGCCGTCAGATACGGCACCAGGTGAAACTGCTGGAAGATGATACCGACGTAGTTTCGGCGGTAGTCGGCGGCCGCTGAGCCCTCGAGGGTATGGACCGGGATGCGGTCGACCCAGATCTCACCGGCGGTCGGCCGGTCCAGGCCTCCGATGAGGTGGAGGAGGGTGCTCTTGCCGGCTCCCGAGGGTCCCATGATGGCGACCCACTCGCCGCGCTCGACGGCCAGCGAGACGCCGTCCAGGGCTCGGACGCCGTTGGGATACTCCTTCACGACCCGACGACATTCGATGAAAGCCATTTTCTCTCCGCTCCCGGAGCGGTCGGTGGGGAAGGACCAGCGCCCCTGCCCCCGCTCATCCCTCCGGGGGCCACAGGTCCAGGCGCCGGGACGCCCGCAGACGGTGGAAGTGCGCTTCCATCCGGGCCACTGGCCAGGGTCCCTGGTCGCCGAGGCCCCGAACTCGGACGGCAACGGCCTCTTGCGCCGCCTCCCGGTCGCCTACGACGAAGATAAAGGGGACCTTCTCGATCTCGGCGTCCCGGACCTTGGCCGAGACCCGTTCGTCTCGGAGATCCGCCTCGACCCGGAATCCCTGTCGGACCAGACGCTGTTGGACCCGAACGGCATAATCGGCGTGCCGGTCCGAGACGGGCAAGACGCGGGCCTGCACGGGAGCGACCCAGAAGGGAAAGGCCCCCGCAAAGTTCTCGATCAGCACGCCCATGAAGCGTTCCATCGAGCCCAGGATGGCTCGGTGGATCATCGTGACCCGGTGGGGATGTCCGTCGGGGCCGACGTAAGTCAGGTCAAAACGCTCGGGCAGGTTAAAGTCCACCTGAATCGTCGAGCACTGCCACCACCGTCCGATGGCGTCCCGGATCTTTACGTCGATTTTGGGGCCGTAGAAGACGCCCTCACCGGGGTCGACTTCATAGGCCAGGCCGGCCCGTTCGAGGGCCTGCTGAAGGGCCCGCGTGGCGACTTCCCAGGCCTCCGGCGTGCCGACGTACTTCTCGGGCCGCGTCGATAGGTAAACCCTGTACTCGTGGAAACCAAAGGTCCCGAGGACCTCCCGGACAAAGTCCAGGACGTCCAGGATCTCGGCCTCGATCTGGTCCTGGGTACAGAAGATGTGCGAGTCGTCCTGCGTAAAACCCCGGACCCGCAGAAGGCCATGAAGGACACCCGAACGTTCGTACCGATAGACGGTCCCGAATTCGAACAGGCGGATCGGGAGCTCCCGGTAGCTTCGGCGCCGGGACCTGTAGATGACGATGTGGAAAGGGCAGTTCATCGGCTTCAACTGGTAGGGGACCCGGTCTTCCAGCTCCATAGGCGGGAACATGTAGTCCCGATAGAATTCCAGATGGCCGCTGACCCGCCAGTGCTCCAGCCGGGCGACGTGGGGCGTGTAGACGACCTGGTAACCCCGGCGGAAGTGAGCCTCATACAGGAAGTCCTCCAACTGCCGTCGGATGACGGCTCCCCTCGGATGCCACAGGATGAGACCCGGACCGATGGAGTCTTGGACGGAGAAGAGGTCCAGCTCGGTACCCAGCCGCCGGTGGTCCCGTCGGCGGGCCTCCTCGAGCTGATTCAAGTACTCGACGAGAGCCGCCTCCGTCGGGAAGCAGGTCCCATAAATCCGCTGGAGCTGAGGATTTCGTTCGTCCCCCCGCCAGTAGGCTCCCGAGGTCGAGAGGAGCTTCAGAGCCTTCAAGTAGCCCGTCGAGGGCACATGGGGGCCCTTGCAGAAATCCAGGAACTCGGCCTGCTGGTAGCAACTGACGGGGTCGCCACCGCGCTCGTGGATCAGCTCGACCTTGAAGATTTCCCCCCGGATTTCAAAGTACCGGAGAGCCTCCTCCTTGGGGAGCCACTTGTGGACGATGGGGATGTCCTGCTCCGCCAGCTCCTTCATCCGCCGTTCGATGCGGGCCAGGTCCTCCTCCGTAAAGGGTGTGTCCCGTAAAAAGTCATAGTAAAAACCGTTCTCGATAGGCGGGCCGATGGCCAGCTTGGTCTCCGGAAACAACTGCTGGACGGCCTGGGCCAACAAATGGGCACAGCTATGGCGGTAGACCTCTAAGGCCTTCGGATGGTCCGGCGTGATCAGCTCGTCGACCCGCAGGTCCCGGTCGATCGCCGAGTGATGGTCCCAGTACTGGTCACCGGACCGGAGGAGGATGATCTCGGACGCCCGGTCCGGGTCATAGCGACGGAGGACCTCAGCGACCTCCGTCCCCGGCGGAACCTCGACAACCCGTCCATCGGGAAAAATGACTTGGACACGAGACACATCCGCCATGCTACATCACCCTAAGGGTAAGATGCCGACATGCCTTAGAGAAGAGCATCGGTCCCCGGTGCCGGGTTCCAGGTCCCAGGTACCGGGTGCCGGACATCTGGGACCCGATACCCTACCCCATCGACGCCGAAGGCCGGATACCGAACACCGAAGACCGAGTCGGGGACTGAGTACTCGGGTTATTCTAAAGCAAGCCCATCCGTCGGTCCACGTCCTCTGAAAAGAACGGCCCACCGGTCTGGACCCTGGAGTC